>Ga0099364_10004691_pt1 | contig 20633 bp, 16 predicted proteins | sample TergutTh196P3_FD_73070 | JGI IMG/M metagenome (GOLD analysis project Ga0099364, IMG submission 73070) | Microcerotermes parvus P3 segment gut microbial communities from Pointe-Noire, Republic of the Congo - Th196 P3 | ecosystem: Host-associated > Arthropoda: Insects > Digestive system > Gut ... | reverse complement strand
GTCGAAGCACTTATGAAAGTACTGATAGATACCAATGTTGCGCTTGATTTTCTCTTGCACCGCAAGGACTATGCTTCTGCACTGGATATGTTTGGAATGGCAGAAAAGAAGTATATTACCGGCTATATCTCCGCTTCGGCTATAACCGATATTTTCTTTCTTTCCAAAGGAACGCTTGGAAAAAAACCTACAATAGAAGCGATGAAGAATATGCTGCAAGTTTTCAAACCTGCAACCGTAACCGACAGCCATATCTACCAAGCATTAAATCTTGATTGGAGCGATTTTGAAGATTCCGTCCAATTTGTTGTTGGCGAGGATCTTGCTGTTGACTACATCATTACCCAAAACACTCACGATTTTTCCTCTTCTTCCATTCCAGCAGTGACGCCGGAAGATTTCATTAAAGCCATTACAAAAGACGATTAACACTTAAATTTAACCTATAACTCCGTGCGGCTTTGGATGGCCAATTTACGGTATCATGGATATAGATAAAGACTTTTTTATCAAATTATAATATACTATTCGTAAATGAAGTCTGTTGAAGCCGTCTTATTGGAAAATATAGATAACCGAAGCTCGCGTTTTATTTTCCCTACCAGTGTCTCGGTAAGCGGGTGGGTGGATCACCTCCTGCGCCTTCGGGGCGGTACTTTGGAAATGAAACAATTCCTAGCCTGGGATGATTTTAAACGAAGTTCGATCAAGTCCAAAGTTGATAAAAAAAAGAGCATCCCCTCGGCTCTTAGAAAAATATTTGTAAGCCGTCTCGTTAAAGAAAACGCTGAAAACTGCGCGCATGGCAAAACTCCTGTTTTTACATCGTTAATTCGCGCGGAGTGGGCGGACAATGCCGCTCAGTTTTCTCCGTGGCTTGCCCGTATTCTGCCCCAGCTTGGGATATGGTTTTCAAAAACTACGGGATTATCCATAGACAACATTCTTAATGACAATGCCCAAAAGGCGGCATCCGCTTTTGAAGGCGATGACAGGGATATGTTTAATCTGGCTCAACGGTACGCGCATTTTCTTAACAAGTACAATCTTTTTGAGCCCGCATGGGAAACTCCGCCTTTTAACGATGACGGAAAAGAATATTTTTTGTTTTTTCCCGAATCCATTTCCGATTTCGCCGAGTACAGCCCGCTTTTGGAAGCAAGCAGTCATGTAAAAATAATTCCGGCAGACAATACGGAAGGCTTCCCCTGCGATGCTTTTTTTTACACCAATTCCCGCAGAGAAATAACGGAGTCTGCCCTTTATATTCGCGCCCTTCACGAAAAAAACAATATTCCGTGGGATTCAATCGCGGTATGTATTCCCGATTCACAAAATTACGAACCTTATGTAATGCGTGAATTTGCAAACAGGAATATCCCCTTTGTAAAGAAAATAAGCAAACCTCTTACCGATTATCCTGCAGGCAGTTTTTTTGGTGCGGTGCTGGACTGCACATCTTCGAATTATTCTTTTTCCGCTGTCACCGCGCTTGTAATGAACAGGCATCTTCCGTGGAAAGAAGAAGAAAAAATCAATAAACTTATTAATTTTGGAATGAAAAATAACTGCCTTTATTCATGGGAAGAAGAAATTGACGGAAAAAAACAGCATATCAATGTTTGGGAAGATGCTTTTTCCAAACCTCTTGGCTTCCCTGATTATAATACGGAAAAGTTTTTTAAAGATCTAAAATGGCGGCTGCAGGCATTTCGCTCGGCGGATTCTTTTGCGGAGCTTCGCAAACAATATTTTACTTTTAGAGAAAAGTTTTTTGATATGGAACAATGTCTGGAAGAAACTGACTTTGTCCTTTCCCGCTGTATTTCCGGATTAATGGAACTTGTAGAAATAGAAAAAAATTATCCCGAAGAACGGACTGCGGATCCGTTAGCTTTTTTTACAGAATTTATAAGCGAAGTTCCCTATCTTGCTCAGCAAAAAGCGGGTGGAGTTGTAATTTACCCTTACAAAACTGCCGCCGCCGTTCCTTTTGACTGCCATATAGTTTTGGGAGCCGGGCAAAAAAGCCTTTCTGTAATAAATAACCGTTTAGATTTTATACCAAGAAAAAAACGGGAAAAACTGGGAATCTTTGACGAAGATGCATCCGCCTCGTTTATTAATCTTCATAAATACAATTCGGTAAAATTTTCCGCGTTTTTCTGCAGCGAAAAAACATTTTCCGAATATTCAATTCCGCATCCAAAAATTAATTTTCCTTCAAAACCAAATGATAATTACGCAAATTTAGCGGAATACAAGGAAAAGTTTTCAGATGACCATTATAGCGAAGAAACTACATTTTGTTCCGCCCTTGCCGATACGGACTCCCCTGCTCCTCAAAAATTGCATGAAAATCAAATTAAAGGTTTTACCGAATGGACAAAACGCCGTCAAAAAGCGGATGATTCCGCAGAAAAATGGAATATGCATGATAATGTACGGGAACTTATAAGAAATAATTACAAATACCGTGTTTCTGCTTCTTCATTAAAAACTTACTGCCAATGTTCGTTAAAATGGCTTTTTGAGAAAGCATTAAAACTGGAAAACATTCAAATAGAAACAAATCTTATGCCCGAGTATATTGCAGGTAATATATATCATGCTGTTTTGAATAACTTTTTTTCAGAAATAAAAAACAAAAACGAATCGCTTTTAGAACCTGTTATAACCAATAACAAATGTAATCTTCCCTCTGCGTATAATAAGTTATTAAAACACTGTATAGACAAAGTATTCAATAACTTTCCTTTATTAGCAAATTCTGAACATCCACAAATGAGTACTCTTACTACACGCCTGTTACATTCAGAAAAAAAAGATTATGAATACAAGCTTGGGATTTTCCTTTCAAATTTTATTTCATACTTTGCAGGTTACCGTATAGCAAGTACGGAAGAATCTTTAAGTCTTAATCGTGATTCATATTCTTTATATGGAATAGTGGATTGTATATTGGAAGAAACATCGATTGAATCGGACAAAAAATATGTCATAGTTGATTTTAAACTTAATAATTTACCGAATAGAAGCAGCTGCACAGGAGAAGGCGATGACGGACTTACCGATTTTCAGCTTCCCATGTATATAACACTTGTAGAAGAAAATAATAAACTTGCAGTTTCAACCGCTCTGTTTTACAGTATTATAAAGATCAAACCGGAAGTTATTTTTGGCACAATTCATGACATAAATAATAAAAATGTCTTTCCAAAAAAGAAAGAAACCATTATCATTCGTAAAGATGAATGTTATGAGCAAATATTTAATGAATTCAATAAGAAAACAGAACAGTTTTCACATGAACTTTTTTCCGGAAATTTTACCGTGTTTGAAACCAAAAATAATAAATGTTTTGAATGCGCCTATCATAAGATATGCAGGACGGTATATATCATTAACCGCGGGAAAAATCTTAATTCGGAGAAAAATAAATGACTGCTAAAAAAGATCGTCCCGCATTAAACCAACAGCAAAAATCCGCTGCTTTTTGCGAAAAAAACGCCGTTGTCTCCGCCGGTGCGGGCTCCGGTAAAACAATGGTACTGGCAAACCGCTTTGCATGGCTAATAACGGAGAAAGGCTTAAAAGTTGATGAAATATTAACGCTTACCTTTACAAAGAAAGCCGCCGCTCAAATGTACAGACGAATTTATTCTCAATTATTGGAAATAGCCGAAAAAGGCGGTGAAAAAGCAAAAGCCGCAAGATGCGCCCTTGATGATTTTTATAAAGCAAGAATTCAAACGCTGGATTCCTATTCAACATCTCTTTTAAAACAATGCGCCAGCCGTTACGGTATAAGCCCGGATTTTTCTATTGATCAAACTCGCTGCTACAATATTGCTTTAGAAGTATCATTTCCTTATTTTATTAAGCATCGCAGACATCCTGCGATTGAAAGACTTTATATCGATTACCGCCCGAACAACATTGCAGGCGATATTTTTGCGGATATTTTATTCAATTATTGCCAGATTGATACGCCAAGAGATTTTATATCCGATATAAAAAAGCAAATTAAAATTATATGTATTGAATATGATAATCATTCAGAAAATATAAAAAAAACCCTGCAAGAAATTGAATATCATATTATGAAAAATAATGAGTATCTTCCTCAAATTATAGAATTGTTAAATAATTATAAAAAAGACAATATTCAATTTCCCGATTCTTCCCAAATACAGAATTATTTTAATAAATTATTAAACTCTCCGGCTGAATCATGTATAGATATCTCGGAATCCGATGAACTTCAAAGTTTACTGCAAAAACTTTTTATTTCTTTAAAAAATATAGCCGATGTCAGGTGTCAATACGGAATAAAATATAACAATCCTGTAAAAGATAATATTTACAAATTAAGAGAACTAATGGATTTATTCCTGCCTGTAGCAATTTATATTATGCAGGCAGGTTTAACACTCTCCATAATGTCATTAATAACTGAAACTCAAAATATATATCTTCAAAAAAAACGCTCGGAAGGAGTTTTAACATTTTCAGATATTGCAAAACTGGCAAGAACTATTCTTATTGAACAGCATGATATAAGGCAGGCGGAAAAAGAATCTTTTAAAGCTATAATGATCGACGAATTCCAGGATAACAATGAACTGCAAAAAGACCTTCTTTTTTTACTTGCAGAAAAACCAAATATTACAAATAAAGGCGTTCCCTCGGCGGACAATATCTGCGATGATAAACTTTTTTTTGTAGGCGATGAAAAACAGTCAATTTTTAGGTTTAGGGGCGCGGATGTTTCTGTTTTTAACGCTTTAAAAACAGAAATAAAAAGCGCAAACCTTCCTTTAAAAATAAATTACCGTTCCGCACCTAAATTAATAGGAGCTTTTAACGCTGTCTTTGGCGGTTCCGGATATGATCCAAAAGGAACCGCTTCTCTTTATACATATCCCTCTGTCTTTGCACCATCAAATTCAATTCCAAATTTTGAAGCGGGATATACTCCTTTGGAAACAAATCCGCAAAAAAATGACAGCGGAAACATATCTTTTTTTATTTTAAACAAGCAAGCTGCAAAATTAATTGAAGATGACACGCTTTCTTCCGATGAAAATGAAGCCCGTTTTACGGCAGAAAAAATCCGCTCTTTATTAACCAAATACGAACCAAAAGATATTGCCATTCTTTTTCGCAGTCGTTCTGCTCAATATCTATATGAAAAACATTTACGGCTTCTTGATATACCCTACACCTGCGAACAAATAGAAGATTTATTTTACGGCGGACTTGTCAACGATATATTGTCTGTACTCCGCCTTACAGCTCACCCTGCAGACAGCTTTGCGTATGCCGAAATGCTCCGCTCCCCTTTTGCGGGTCTTTCCCTTTCCGGCACGGCATTATGTCTTTCCCTTCTCTGCGAAAAAGATAAAATTTTTAAACCTTTTGATGACGAACCTTTAAGCCATCTTGATGAAACAGATAAGGAAAAATATAGTCTTGGACAATCTATTTATAAGTCAATTTGCGAGCTTTCTGAAACACAAAACATAAGTTCTCTTGTAAGCGAATTATGGTACAAGGCAGGTTACCGCTATGAGACAGAATGGAATTCGCAGACAAATGTTTACAAGGAATTATTTGATCATCTTTTTCATCTTGCCGTAAATGCGGATGCCGAAAACACATCTCTTGCAAATTTTATATATTCGGTTGAGTCATTCAATACTTCACATGATGCTTCCGATTCCGATCTTCCTCTTGAACGCCCAAGTGCCGTAAACTTGATGTCTATACATAAAAGCAAGGGGTTGGAATTTCCCGTTGTTTTTTTATGCGGCTGCGGAAGAAGAACACAATATGATTCAAGTGATATTGTTTTTTTATCTAACGAGGCAGGTATTGTTTTTAGCTCTCCTGCCCCTCTTGAAATTAGACAAATTTTTGACAAAAAAAATAATTATTTTTGGCAAAAAGCAAAAGACGAAACCAATCAAAAAAGATTAGCAGAACTGCGCCGTCTGCTTTATGTAGGAATGACAAGAGCAGAAAAAGAATTATACATAACAGGCTCGTTAGATATTATGAATTTGGATGAAACAGACAATTTTCCTTTATTAATAAAAAATTATATAGAAGAAAAATGTTCCGGCAAGGAAAACAAAATTGAAGGCGATTCAATATTAAATGATGACACATTCTTTGGGCTTCTGCTGCCGTCAATTGCGGCTCATATATCATCAGAAGGAATTAAAAAAGAAAGTTGTTTTTTTAATTTGGAAGAAATACCAATTTACACGGAAGAATATATTAAAACGCAAGTATCAAAAACCCATTCCTTTTCCAATGATCAAAAAGGATTGAATGAATTTATAAAAAAAGCCGGTAAATGTCACCAGCATGCGGAAGTAATTAAAACTGATATTTGCCTTGACAATCACAAAACCCCGGTTTCCTTAAAAAGTGAAGAAGAACAAGAAGACGATAATATCCCCTATATCGACAGTAATTTTTCCAGTTTCAATTCAAATGATATATTTAAGGAAACAGATTCGGTTTTAAACAAATATTCAAAAAACGATGAAGAACCTGCGGAAAAATTCAATTCGGGCAGTTTTGGAACAATCGCGCATATTTGCGTAGAAGCCTATTTAAACGGAGAAGATGTAATAATCCCGTCAAATATATCGGGTTTAATAAGCCCTTCGGAGCTGGACACTTTAATAAAAGCAGGCAAAAAACTGGCATCCCGTTTTATAGACTCTCCGCTTGGCAAAATAGCGAAAGAGGCAAAGCTTCGTGAAAGCGAATTTCCTTTCAGAAGCCTTATAAAGAAAAAAACAGGGGAAGAAGTTTTTATTAACGGCACTATCGACCTCTTTTTTGAAGACAACGAAATCTATCACATTGTGGATTTTAAAACTGACAACAGGGAAATACCCACAAGATACACCGCCCAAATGGCATGTTACTACCATGCCGTTACCAATCTTTTCTCTTTACCCGAAAAAAAGGAATGCCGTATTTGGCTTTATTATCTCCGCACAGGCCACGCCATAGAAATGACTAAAAAGGTTAAAAAATTCAAGCTTGAAGAAAGGGATTTTTAATAAGTTCGTTAAGCGACTGGAGATGCGATACTTGTACCGCTCTGGGAGACGCTTGGCGACTCCTTCCAGACGCATTTTAAATATAACGGATTTTTAATAATATGTCAATGAACAAATATGGACATATTTGCCTAAAAATTGTCAAGGAAAGGGATTTTATATAAGCTCGTTAAATGGATTTTTTTGTTGTTTGAAAATTCAATAATGTTTTTGCCATAAAAGCAACAATATCATAATTATAGTTATTAAGTTTAGATAAAATCCCTGTCAATTCTCTGTTCTTGGCAATAATTCCATTTTTATCATTTTTTGCGGTTTTTTTGCCAGTAACAAGATATTCTACGGAAACTCCCAAAGCCTGGGCTATTAAGACAGCTTTATCAGCAGATGGGATAGAAGACCCTTTTTTGACATAATTTTCAATTGTTTTGAGGCTTAAACCTGTTTTAGCAGCCAACTCTTTTTGTTCCATTGAAACAAAGTCAAGAGTTTCCCGCAGATTTTCTCTAAAACTCATTAGTAAATAATAACTAAAAATGAGGGTTTACCTCTTGCAAAACCCTTTGATTAAAGGTATATTTATTACATAAACCCTCATATTAAAGGTGCTGGGTATCAATTTTAAAAGGTGGGGAAGCCCCAAAGGAGCAATTTATGAAGAAAATGGCAAGAATTCTAGGAATTATCGTCATGTCGGCGGTAATGGTAATTGGATTTACAGCCTGTGGTGGTGATCTGCCCGGTGGCGGTGATAATGTAGAGCAGTACAGTAATACACCCGATGATCCGTATAATAATTGGTCTTACAACGAGCGTTGGGGAAAAAATGATGACGAAGAAACAACAGTCGATTATTCGATAGACAATGGTATTGTTACTGTTAATGTTACGGGCACTAAATCGCCGAATATATGGACATCTCGTGTTTATTATCGTTATACCGCTCATGCAGGTAGAAGATATGCTTTTTTAATTAACGGAAAAGTGGTATCACCACCAGTTGGAGAACGCACTTTACATGCTCAGTATTTTAATGATTATGAGAATGATACTTATATAGGATGTAATATTACGATACCTGCAGGGGAGTGGGTAGATCGTTCATTTGTAGGTGATCCTATTCCATATACAAGAGATGAAAGCTTGGGATTTCAATGTGCCAATGAATTGGGAACATTCGATTTAAAAGTCCATGCGATTATTGATGTCACCAACAATTATAACTTACCAAATAATTTTCAAATTACTTCTTGGACAGGTACTTTTGGGGCGATAAATATTTGGTTGTCTATTAATGATGAATGGCGTTGGAGTCTTGGTAATTACACAGGGGAAGAAATGAATGCAAATGGGGTCTATACTTTAACAAGTGCTACCACCGCAGAAATAAGAACCTACGACGGTGATGTCGTTGGTACTGGCGTGCTTTCTAATAGCAACAACACATTGACAATGACAATTACACAACAAGTTGAAGGATCACCATTCTCCGCAGGCACAGAGATTGAATTTACAAAGCAAGTATTTTGAACCTAATTACGATTGAGTTATGGAAGCCTCTAAAACCCTTTGTTTTTAGAGGCTTCCTTATTTTTAATCAAAGCTTTCATTTCTTTATCAAAAGTAAAAACTTCATGTTTTTTTTACATTCCTTTTTTTGGAAGTTTTACCGCTATTGCGAATTTCTTTTTTAACAGCTGATTCTGCCCACGCAGATTTGCTTTTTTGTAAGAGATATAAATCATTGTTCCATTTTCCGGCAACGCCGGCAACTTCTGTTGCACTTAACAGATTGTCAGGAGATAAATGTCCCCATTCCTCATTCACTGAAAGTTTAAAAGGGATTTCTTTTCTTGCTGTAACAGCTTTTGCAAAAACATTGAATGCCGCTGTCATAGTAAGCCCCATTTTACCGCAAACAATTTCAAAATCTTGTTTTAGACTTTTATCAATTCTTATATTTATACTTGTCTGAGTCATGTTATACCTCTATATACATTGTATATAAATTTGTATATATTGTCAATAAGCTTAATTTAATCGGTTTTTTGCCTAAAAACTACGGGCGGACAACACGAAAACCAAGATTACCGAACCGGTCGTACGGATTGTAGCGAGACCGGTACGCAGAATGCAAATTATCAACAGAACTGCCCCAGCCACCGCCACGAAACACGCGGCGAGACCCCGAAGGCGCGCCTGTCGGATTTTGGTTTCCAGCCGGATATATAGTATCATACCAATCCCAGCACCATTCCCACACATTCCCGTGCATATCAAAAAGTCCAAAAGCATTTGGCTGCTTTGTTCCTACTTCCTGTGTTCCTTTACCTGAGTTATTCTCATAATAGGCATACTGCCCGGCTGTAGCATCATCCCATTGATCGCCCCATGAATATGTTGTGGTCGTTCCCGCTCTGCAGGCGTACTCCCACTCCGCTTCTGTAGGCAACCGATACCCGTTAGCATTGCGGTTCCATGTTACTGTCCGCTCATAGTCTTGTTCATGTATCGTGTATGCAGGTGTTAATCCTTCCTTTATACTTAACCTGTTACAATACTCTATTGCATCAAACCAGGTTACCATTTCTACAGGAAGATTTGGTCCTCTAAAATGGCTGGGATTTGTTCCCATTATTTCTTCATATTCCCCCTGCGTTACTTCGTATCTTCCCATATAAAACGCACTCACAGTTACCGTTTGCCCTTCCCTGACAAAGCTTCCACCCTGTATGCGTACAAAGCCTTCGGGTACGGCAGTTTGCGCAAAAGACACACCGCAGACAAATAGAGCAAGTAAAAATACAAATACCGCTTTTTTCATTTTTTTCATCCTGTTTGATTTAATTATTTATTTAATCATAGTTTCAGTAAAATAACAATATCTTGATTGAACATAGACACATTAAAATTGCCCTGCTATAATAAACTAATGAACAATATTCCGCAATTATTCAAAAAATGGCAAGATTTGCAGCCTCTCAAAGAAGATATGGAAAGAGATATAAATCAAAAATTTATGGTTGACTTTAACTATAATTCCAACCACATGGAAGGAAATACGCTCACTTACGGACAAACTAAATTGCTCCTGCTTTTTGGCGATGTTATGGGCAATGCACGAATGCAGGATTACGAAGAAATGAAAGCTCATAATGTCGGGCTTGAATGGATGAAATCAATGGCAAGGGATAAAGATAGAATGTTGTCAGAAGTTTTTATCCGCGAATTAAATCGAATAATTTTGGTACGGGATTTTTATAAAACAAGCCGCGACGGAGATTACCGCTACGAAATAAAAGTTGGCACTTATAAAACTCGACCTAATTCTGTTATTACTCCATCCGGTGAACTATTTGATTATGCCTCGCCCGAGGAAACGCCGTCTTTAATGGGCGATTTAGTAAAGTGGTATTGCAAAGAAGAAAAAAAGGGCAAACTAAAAATTGAAGAACTTGCCGCTCTGTTTCATTATCGATATATCCGCATTCACCCGTTTGAAGACGGCAATGGACGAATTGCCCGCCTTATCGTAAATTACATATTGCTGCGGCATGGTTACCCAATGATTGTTGTCCGCACCGATGACCGAGACAACTACCTGGAAACCCTGCACAATTGCGATTTACTTACCGGAAAAATTCCTTTTGACGGGGCTAATGCTTCTTTGGAGCAAGTAAAGCCTCTTACTGAGTACATTGCCGACATTCTAGAAAAAAAACTGGAAACAATTATCAAATTTGTGAAAGGCGAAATTAAAGACTTTATCGAAGTAAAAGATGACCCTGTATTTGACCCTCTATTTGACCCTCTATATGCCAAACTAAATGACAACCAAAAAATAATTTTTTCTTTAATAAGAGAAAATCCGTATATAAATTATGATAAATTGGCTGCAAAAACAGGTCGTTCCCGGGCAACAATAAAACGAATAATCCAGCAATTAAAACAGGAAAATTATATCGAGCGCATTGGCTCAGATAAAACCGGACATTGGAAGATTTTATCGCCCTAATATTCGCGTATTTAAAACCATCACTTGCTATCAATATAAAACCAATATATAATAATATTATGAAAATATTTAACGCACAGGAAATATCGGAATTTGCACGGTATTATGGTTTTCACTATGATAACATTAACACACAATCTCTTATAAAAGAGATTTTACCTGAGATGGAACGCGGATTGGAAGGATCGTCTTCCAGTTTGGCAATGATTCCTTCATATATAAATCCTATTACCCGTATTCCTGCGGGCAAGACAGTTTTAGCTCTTGATGCGGGCGGTACAAATCTTAGAACAAGCCTTGTGTCGTTTAACGAAAACGGCGAGGCAATAGCGCAGGGTACAACAAAAACTCCAATGCCGGGAACAACAGGGCAATTAAAAGCCGACGAATTTTTTAACGCCATCGCTGACAAGGTTCTTCCGCTATTAAAGGAAAACCCCAAAATAGAAGGGATTGGCTTTACATTCTCCTACCCAATGGAAATAACCAAAGAATCCGACGGCATTCTTTTGGGCTTTAGCAAGGAAGTTGATGCTCCCGATGTTGTCGGAAAAGCGATAGGCAGCGGCTTGCGCGAAGCTCTTGCCGCTAAAAGCTGTGCTTACTCAGGGCCAATCGTCCTTTTAAACGATACTGTCGCTACCCTGCTTTCAGGGCTTACTTCAATTTCGCCCGACGGAGAACCCGTAAGATCCAAAAATGATTTTGATGCGCTCCCGGGGCCTGTAATAGGCTTTATTCTTGGCACAGGTTTTAACACGGCATATCCTGAAAAGCATATTCCCAAAATAAATTATCAATCTGAATCGGGGCAAATTATTGTCTGCGAAACAGGAAATTTTAACATTAGCTACCGAGGGCAGTTAGACAAACAATTTGACAGCACTACAAAAAATCCCGGCACATACTTTTTAGAAAAAGCAACTTCGGGGGCATATCTTGGTCCGTTATCGCTTCATATTTTTAAGCAGGCTATAAAGGATAAACTGCTTGTATTTAAAAAGTCCGATGAAATGCTTGCAATGCAGACTCTTGAAACAAGAGTCCTAAACGAATTTACGCATACTCCCCTAACCGCACAGGGTCCTTTAGGCTCGCTCTTTGACAAGGACGAAAAAGACGCACTCGCCTCGCTGCAGTATTTGACATCAATTATTACGGAGCGAGGCGCGCTTTTCTCCGCCGCAATAATCGCCGCAACCGTCGAACGGATGAACCACAGCTATGAGCCGTATTCCCCCGTCCGCATTGCCGTAGAAGGGACAACCTATCTTATTTACAAAGGTATGCGCCGTTCTTTAGAGTCGTATCTGCATAGAATGTTATACAGAGAAAAACCGCGGCCTTATGTCGTTGCCCCCGTAGAACAGGCAAGCCTTTTTGGCGCGGCGGTTGCTGCACTGAGCAAGGGTTAATCAAATAGGATTGTATGAAAAAAAAACCTGCCAAAAAGCCAACTTTGTCAAAGAAGCCTTCTTTGGCAAGAGCCCCCAGATTTAAAGAAGCGGAAAAGATCATAAAAGAGCGAAAAGGCGCTTTAAAAGCGGCAGAGAAAAGCTCCCCTGTTAAAAAGACCCCTGCCAAGAAGCCCTCGGCAAAGAAACCTTCGGCTAAAAAGGGTGCAAAAGACCCCATGTGGAAACACCTTGCCACAGCCTTAAAAAAAACTAAATAAAGAGCAAGGGTGTATTGACTATTTGCAGCAATTTTGATAAATTAAGGTATCTTCGGTGAAAACCGTGGGGGTGTAGTTCAGTTGGTTAGAACGCCTGCCTGTCACGCAGGAGGCCGCGAGTTCGAGTCTCGTCACTCCCGAAAAGAAAAGCTCCTCTTAGAGAGCTGCTAATTCTATACTGCAAAGGGGCAAGGGAATGGTATAAAATCAATGAGAAAAATACTAGTAATTTTTATGATTTTATATGCAAATACCTTGTCCGCAGATAATCTATTGAATGATGCTGTCTATAATGGAAATATATCCAGACTAGATGAAATCATAAAACCAAATCAACTCATGAATTTTAAACTATTTGAATTGAGAATCCTCCGCAATATGATATATGCAAAATATGATTATAGGTTTATTTCGACAGATTTATATGAATATTTTTCCAGATTTGAATGGTACAATGGAATAAGTGATAATGTAAATGAACATTTGACATATGTAGATCATAGAAATATTTATTTAATTCAAAGGACAGAAAGAAATTACGCTTCTTTTATTTCTTATGATGATGAAAGTATATACGATTTATTTGATATATTACGCTATAGTGGCGGAATTAGACTTATGGGATGGAGCAATGACGGAAAAATTTTTTTTGCATTAGCTGACGGTGTATTCTATGCAGCATTTTATATATATGACTTAAAAGAAAACAAAATATTGTGGTCTGCAGGAATACAAAATGATGGTTCATCTTCTAATATGGAAAACTATAAAATATATATTGATAGTAAAATAGACTTTGCAGTAAATGAATATGATATTCTGCCTTTGGATGATTATACGCTTGCATATATAGATAATTATATGCCTTATTCAAATGTAATTCTTAATCATAATTCAGGGCAGTACGACATTAATAAGATAGAAATTGGTTTAATAAATGATACCGACAATTCTATTACACTAAAATTAGGCGAAATTTATATGGGTTCCGGTTGGCATAGCGGTCGTACACATTTTACAGAAAATAACATACATTATTTATGTGTAAAGAGTCCTTTTGAAGAAAATATATTTGTCTTAATTGTTATATTGCCATTTATGAGAGGTGGTGACATTGACGGACCTTTTACTCAATATAATATTTTTGGAATAAATACAGATGAATTCCCGGTACCGCTGTAGTTGAAGTATAATAATAAATAGAAATATTGAATAATGCGGGATATGGGGGTGCATCGCCAAACTGTATCTTAGAATTCACTATATTGACAAAGGAAGAACAATTCTGTAGGCTACATACATAACGGGCAGTAGCGCAGATGGTAGCGCGCTTGGTTCGGGACCAAGAGGTCGGCGGTTCAACTCCGCCTTGCCCGATATATATGATCGTAAAAAAAATTGCGAACAGATGGTTTATCACGGCTTTTGGCGGCATGGCGTTTGGCTTATTTGCTACGCTAATCGCAGGCACTATAATCAATCAAATTGGCAAATGGGTAGGAAACGGCAATGTCGGGCTTGCGCTTCAGATTGCGGGGCTTGCGGCTCAGGTTTTGATGGGAGCAGGTATCGGCGCAGGCATAGCTCATAGTTTAAAAGCAGAAAGGCTTGTTTTGTTCTCGGCTGTTTGCGCAGGGTTCATTGGTGCGCAGAGCATCGCAATAATTAACGCGGTAAATGCCGCAGACCCTTCTCTTGCTTTAGGCATATTTAACCTTACGGCAAATATAAGAAGCCCGGGGGATCCTGTTTCAGCATTTATAACCGCGCTTGCCGCCGTCGAAATTGGACAGTTTCTTAAAGGCCGCACAAAGCTCGATATTGTTGTACTTCCAATCTCCGCATTATTAATTGGGTGTATTCTAGCTTTTACAATTTGCCCTCCTATTGTCCGTGCGTTTAACGCTTTTGGAAATTGGATTATGCTTACCACAGAGGCAAGCCCGATATGGATGGGATTTGTTTTGTCTGTTTCCGTTGGGCTGCTCCTTACCATGCCCACTTCCAGCGCGGCAATTTGCGTTGCCTGCGGAATCGGAGGTCTTGCCGGAGGAGCTGCCGCTGTAGGCGGAGCCGCGCACATGGTTTGCTTCGCTGTAATGAGCTTTCGCGAAAACCGCGTACCTGGTCTAGTCGCTCAAGGACTTGGAACCAGTATGCTGCAAATACCAAACATATTTAAAAACCCGCGCCTCCTTATTCCACCCGTACTTGCAAGCGCAATTTGCGGTCCGCTTGCGGCAGCAGTTTTTCGGCTGCATTGCGCCAGCACGGGAAGCGGTATGGGAACGGCAGGTCTTGTTGGTTTATTTACAACAGTAACCGCATCTTTGGAAGCAGGAATAGCAACGCCAACTCTTGTCTTGGGAATAATTTTACTTTTCTTTGTTATCCCTGTTTTTTTTGGCATAACAGGCCGGCTGTCACTTGGAAAAATCGACTGGATAAAAGACGGCGATCTAAAATTGGAATTGTAGCAAATGCAGTTCACAATTATTCAAAAAATTGATACACTTACCCTATTATGAACTATTCTAACGCTTTTATACCCACTTTAAGGGAAGTTCCCTCAGATGCGGTTATTGCCAGCCACCGCCTGATGTTCCGTGCCGGGCTTCTTCGCAAACTTGCCAATGGGCTTTTTACATATCTGCCTATGGGGCTTAGAGCTTACCGCAAGGTTGAGCAAATTGTCCGTGAAGAAATGAACGCCACAGGGGCCCTTGAAATAAAGCCCAGCGTGGTTGTTCCTGCTGAACTTTGGAAAGAATCCGGCAGATGGGATTCTATGGGTGAATCGATGCTGCGCGTTAAAAACCGCCTTGACAATGACTTTGTGGTTTCCCCCACTGCCGAAGAAGCTTTCACCGCCACCGTGCGCGATGAGCTTTCCAGTTACCGGCAACTGCCGCTCACCCTCTATCAAATTAACACTAAATTCCGTGATGAAATCCGCCCCCGTTACGGTGTAATGAGAGGCCGCGAATTTACAATGAAAGATGCCTACTCCTGGCACGCCAATGATGCAAGCCTAGATGAAACCTACCAGGCAATGGGGCAGGCGTACCGCAGGATTTTTAAACGGTGCGGTCTTTCTGTAATTCCTGTAAAAGCCGATTCAGGGGCGATGGGCGGAAGCGGCTCGGAAGAATTTATGGTAGAAAGCGATGTCGGAGACAACACGCTAATCCTCTGCAAAAAATGCGACTATGCCGCCAATGTAGAAAAAGCTGCCTGCGCATTGGATTCTAACTTCCGTCCTTCTGTTGAAATTGCAAAAGGAGCCGCCGCAAATACTCCCCCTTATGAAAAAATTGATACACCTAATATTAAAACGATAGAAGAGCTTTGCGCCTTTTTAAAAACAGAGCCAAAATCGTTTATAAAAACTTTGATTTACCGTGCAGAAAATGTAGAGATCGATCTTTCGTCCGCGCCCGGGTGTGAAAAATTTGATCGTAAAAATCCTACAGCCTTCTTTGCCGTGGCAATTCGCGGCGACCTTGATGTCAACGAAGTAAAACTTGCATCGATTTTAAAAGCAAGTGAAGTAACACTCGCCAGTGATGCCGATGTAGAACGCCTAACAGGTGCGCCTGTGGGCTTTGCAGGCCCTGTGGGTTTGACAACACTGCCGCTTATAATCGACAGCACCGTTGCAGGAATGGACGATGCGATAACGGGCGCGTTGGCAAAAGACCTTCACTACAAGCATGTTGCGTGGGGGCGCGATTTTGAAGCATGGATGATAGAAGATATCCGCACGGTAAAAGCAGGAGATATTTGTCCTGTTTGCGGCGGAGAGTTATATACAAAAATGGGCAATGAGCTTGGGCATATTTTTAAGCTTGGGTATAAATACACAAAATCCATGAATGTAACCTATCTTGATGAAAACGGCAAAAGCCAAATACCCACAATGGGCTGCTACGGCATTGGCGTTGACCGCACTCTTGCCTCTGTTATCGAAGAACACCATGATGAAGCGGGAATTATTTGGCCTGTGTCAATTGCGCCGTATCATGTAATAATAGTGCCAATCAAATACGACGGAGAAGTAAAAACCGCCGCCGACAAACTTGCAGACGAGCTTTCTAAAAACGGCATCGAAGTTTTACTTGATGACCGCAATGAACGCCCGGGCGTAAAGTTTAACGACGCAGACCTTTTGGGCATTCCGTTTAGAGTGGTTATCGGCGACAAGGGGCTTGCCGCATCCCCCGCACAAGTAGAGATAAAACGCCGCAGCGAAAAAGAAAGCCGCAATGTCGATTTAGACAAGGCGGCGGCTGAGTTGACGGAGAAGATTAGGGAAGAGTTGGGAAAAGGTCTGGAACGGGGTTAACATGAAACGCGGATTTACGCGGATATTACAGATTAACGCGGATAGCTGTGAGAGCTAAGATATCTTATCCTCTCATAGCTATATTAAAATTTTAAATTTTTAAGATTTCTAGGTTAGATAATTTTATCTTAACAATCTAATATCTCCGCGTTAATCAGCGTCTTTATCCGCGTTAAGGCTCACTTCGTTCGCCGCTGGAAAGGAAATTATTTAACCGCAGACATTCGTCTGCTCACCAAATCCGCGTTTAGTCGTAACCCCGTCCATCGTGACCCCAGTGGCAGGACACTGAGAGTTTATTTCATCTTACAAAACTCTGTTTATTAAATCGATCTTTTTCTTGTCATCGCAGGCTACTACTAATGTATCGTCTTGTTTAATTGTTGTTGATTCTGAGGGAACAATATGTTTTCCATCGCGTTTAATCATGACTATAAAAATGCCTTCCGGCAGGTTTAGCTCCGTTACGGTTTTGCCGCAGGCAACTCCTCCAAAGGGAACGGTTCTTTCCAGTAGTTGGTTGTGCGCCTCTTTGACATAATCTTCTATGGGTTTTAATACTTTTTTTTCTGCTTCAACAAGTCCTAATAATTTGGCAAGCGGCGTAAGGAAAGACCCCTGTAAAATTACAGAAAGCATGCAGACAAAAAACACTATGCTAAAAACAAATTCGGCATAGGGGAGTTTTGCAGAAAGTAAATAAATAGAAAAAACGATGGACGAGGCTCCCCTAAAACCTGCCCACGACACAAGCCCTATCTCTTTTAATTTGTAGCCAAACGGCTTCATCAATAAAAATACAATTAAAGGTCTTGCAATAAAAAACAGGAATAAGGCAAAGAGCAGCCCTGTTACCAATGTCGGAAAAAAGTACGATGGCAGCCAAAGAATACCCAGTGCAATAAACAAAATAATCTGCATCATCATAGAAATTGCGCTGTAAAATTTGGAAATATATATTTTATACATTAATTTTCCGTTTCCAAGAATAATTCCGCCAATATACACTGCTAAAAATCCATTGCCTTGCAAAAGCCCGGCAGCACCGTAAATAAACAGGGCTATTCCGCAAACCAATACGGTGTAGAGTCCGTTAATTTCCAAATTAAGTTTGTTTAAAATAAGTCCGCCAAGTTTTGCCCCTGCAAATCCTACTGCCGCACCTATCAAAACCTGCATTAAAAGCAATAACGGTACATTCTGCGAACCTCCTGTGGCAACTGCCAAAAAAGAAACTGTCAGCATGTACGCAAAAGGATCGTTGGAGCCGCTTTCCATTTCTAAAACAGAATCCAGTTTATTTTTTAAGTTTAATCTTTTAGAACTGAGAATAGAAAAAACAGAGGCGGCATCTGTAGAAGAAATTACAGCGCCAAGAAGCATTGCCGCGTGGAGCTCAAGGCGTAAAACAAAATACGCAAAGGCTGCCGCAAAGATTGCCGTTAAAACAGTTCCTGCCGCTGAAAGCAATACGGAAACACCCAGCACGGATTTTGTCCTGGAAAAATTTGTCTGAAAGCCGCCTGTAAAAATAATAAACATAAGGGCTATATTGCAAAGATTTTCCGCATTGCTGACATCAACAAAACCAAATTTTCTTCCAATCAATATGCCGATTAAAATAAAGCCAACAAGAACAGGAAGCCCTGTTCTTGTTGTTATCTTGCACGAGAGTACGCTTATTACAAGTATAAGTCCAAAGAAAAATATTCCTATCATAACCCTAGAGCTTTTTTAAAGTTAACTTCCATTTCGTCAATCATTGGGCTTGCATCGATATCTAAAAGCAGGCCTTTTTCACGGTAATAATTAATTAACGGCTCGGTCTGAGCACGGTAAACTTCCAATCTTTTTTGGATTGCTTCAGGCTGATCGTCATCGCGGGTGTAAACTTCTCCGCCGCATTTATCGCAAATGTCTCCTTTAGAAGATTTGTTAAATACCGCGTGAAAATTGTAACCGCACATTCTGCAAACCCTGCGGCCACCAAGCCGCTCAAGTACGCCGGAATCCGGAATGTCAAAGTTTACAACTTTATCCACTGCGGAAAATGTAGCAAGCGCTTCCGCCTGGGGAATGGTGCGCGGAAAACCGTCAAGGATATAACCCTTTTGGACATCGTCCTGCGTAAGTCTTTCTTTTACAAGCTCGATAGTTGTTTCATCATCAACAAGCTTACCGGAATCCATAATGGATTTAACCTTTAGCCCCAAAGGACTCCCTGCCGCAACCGCCGCCCTGAAAATCCCCCCTGTACTAATCTGCGGAATCCCAAGCAAAACCTTTGCCCTTTCAGCCAATGTCCCCTTCCCCGCCCCGGGAGGCCCCAAAAATATCATTTTCATATTATTCTCCTAAATTGTTTACTTGCTGTTATTATATATGTTATTTAGGGAAGAATCAATGTGTTTGTGTCGCATATCCATTTACCTCGCGCAGAGGCACAGAGGCACAGAGGGCGCAAAGAACAGGTCAGCTAGTCTAGTTGCATTAGTTTGAGATATATGTTATATTTAAATTAGAAATATGATAGGTCAAGATGATGTGCTTTACAAAAATAGATATATATGGAACCGCCATAAAAATGCGTTGAATCAGAAAAAACACCATTTAAGTTTTGAAACTGCTTCTATGGCCTTTGACGATCCTTTCCACACAGAAGAATTTGATGAAGAAAATTCTATAACAGAGGAACGGTTTAATGTTACCGGATCTGTGACAGGTTTAATCAATAATATATTGATTACTGTTTCAGTTGTTTATAGGGGTGATTTGATACGGATTTTTTCAGCAAGAAAAGCAGACCCTGCGGAGGTAAGAGATTATTATGATCAATTCCAACGATACCTTGAGGAACAAGATGAATATTGACAAAGAAATTGAAGAAATGAATAAATACCCTATTGATTATTCAGAAATACCTAAAAGGGAATTTGGTGCTAATGTAAGGTTGGCTCGCAGAGAATTCCTTGACACATTGCCGCCCGATATTGTACAGGAAATGGCACGACGCAGGCTTAAAGAACTTCAGTCTGCTGGTTATGATATACCTGTAAAAGTTAGCTGATTTTTATAGTTACAAATTCATTATCAAGGTTCTTTTATTTGCTTTTTTGAAAAAACAAAGGAACTGCGCGTATGGCCTTATAAAGAGCTAAAAAAATCACCCAACACCTAAGTACCTAGATGTTGGGTTCGGCAGACGGGGCTACAACGCCGCCTCGTCATGTGGCTATCTTCTTTAGAGAAGATAAGATAAATATACCCCTTTTCTGTAGTTTTGTCAATAGAAATTTGTTAAATCTACTATTTACGAGCACCCCGTGGTGCCGCCGCAGGAGTCGCATTTCATGCAGGTTCCGTTTCTTACTAGGGTGAAGGAGCCGCAGTTTGGGCAGGGGTCGCCTTCGTAGCCTTTGATGCGGGCTTGGACTATTTTTATGACTTCGCTTTCTTCGGGGTACGACTCTTCTATTACCGCTGTTTGTACTTGCGGCTGAGGCATTGTCATTG
>Ga0099364_10004690_pt1 | contig 20635 bp, 14 predicted proteins | sample TergutTh196P3_FD_73070 | JGI IMG/M metagenome (GOLD analysis project Ga0099364, IMG submission 73070) | Microcerotermes parvus P3 segment gut microbial communities from Pointe-Noire, Republic of the Congo - Th196 P3 | ecosystem: Host-associated > Arthropoda: Insects > Digestive system > Gut ... | reverse complement strand
TAGGGCAGGGATTTCTTGACCTAGTTGATAAAGAATTTGGTAGCGAACGGGCATCACAATCAAAAGAAGCTGCGAACACAGCATTTAGAGTCATACTTCACGAAATTGGACATGCTATAGATTATGAAAAACTCTATTCAACCTATGGATACTTGTCACCAGATAGAAAAGCATACTACTTACCCAGAGAGCTTACACAATATGCTGAGTACGAAATGATGACCATATGGTCGGAGTATTTTTCGGAAAGATTTGCGCTCTCAATATTCCGCGAAGCCGAAGCTCCAAAGGATGATGAGATATTGGAATTATTGCGTGATTCACAACCCACCAGGGTAGATGAAGATGCGGCTAAAGTTTTTAGACTGCTGTATTGGTATGTTCTTTACATAGCTTACTATCATAACAGGAATGAAGCTTCTTGCCTCAATGTCGAGGATAACTATAGCAGTATTTTGTCTCAACTGAATGAGGTTGGCGATGCGCTAAATACGTTGTATTGTGAACAGAAAAACTGGGATTTTAACTCGGTTTATAGTAATCTTGGTAACTTGTTTGTCAGATTGCTCTATGCGAAATATAAGAATTATTGAGGTGACTCAACCACGTATTATGCAAATCATGTGGTAAATCAGTAATTTCAAAAGCGATCTCCAATTGGCCGCCTTAACAGGGCGGCTTTTTGCTGTGTAAAAGGAGGTGTTATACGTTAATTTTGTATATTTTCAGGAGGTGATTATCATTTAATTTTGTAAACACACAGTAGGCGATGTCAGTTACACCGTGGACGCTATCATGGAATATCGTGATAGGCAAAATTACTATCCATTGATTAACGAGGTAGCCGCACCCGCCGACCCGACCCTGCGCCGTTACATGGACATCGACTTGGAACTATATCTTGGCAAAATCGCAGAAAAGGTCATAATCCATCACCCGGACGATTGGAACATCGACATGAGAACGCTTCGCAGAGCCGCCGCTTCGGATAACCCGGATGATAAGCGGCTGATGTGGCACGTTTCCAAATGGGGTACGCATTTGAACACAGAGCGGGATACGTTTATCAAGGACACAGGCGCGTTCAATACATGGGTGAGTTACCGCCCGAAAGATGAGGATATGTTCGGTTATGTCGTTGAGGTAACGGGCTATGAGGGCGGGATAATCAAGGGTAACGTGTTTGAAGTGGGCGATTATTACGTCCATTCCTTATATGTCCGCGAAACCGCGCTCATATTTGATGCCGTATCGCTCACATATTCAGACTCATGGGGCGTGAACGCAGGCAAAACCATCACCGTTCCCAAGTTTGAGTATAACGACGACCGCCATCGCCTTATGAGCGAAAGCGGAAATGTTATCGCACTAACATACCACCCGTGGGAAGCAACGAGAACGATGTCCGATTTGCTGCGAACCGAACGCTCCAAGCGTATGTCGCTCCCCATCGGAAGCACAGGCGAACTGCTGCGGAAAATGGCAGACAAACTTGCCGAAGTCCGTAAACCGCCCGAACAAGCCAGACCGCCTGCCGCAAAGAAACTATCTATCACGGCGCAGCTTGCGGTCGCGGATGCGGAAGCCAAAGCACACAACGCGCAAAGGGCGCAAGTCACAACACAAACCAATAAAAAAACGAAAAAGGAGATTGATTAACATGACAACCAATAATTTAGACATTCGGGTATACCCGATAGACGAGCCGAAAGGCAACACCCTCGCTTTCGCAAGCGTAGCCATTGACGACCTCGCCGCCATTCGCGGTGTCCGTGTCGTAAACGGCGAAAAAGGGATGTTCGTCACCATGCCGCAGTCACAGGACAACGCGGGCATTTACCACGACATCGCGTTTCCCCTCAACGGCGAACTGCGGAAAGAGATTAGTTCCGGCGTACTCGACGAGTTTGAAAAACAGGCAAATCTTGACCGCGACCAACGCGGTTACGACAAACCTGAAAAAGACGCGGGCAACGTCAGAAGCGCCAATGAAGTTAAGCTCGACATTAAAGTGTTCCCTATTGCCGAACCTAAAGGCGATACCCTCGCTTTCGCAAGCGTAGGGCTTGACGATGTGGCAGCGATTCGCGGCATCCGTGTCGTGAACAGCGACAAAGGGCAATTCGTTTCTATGCCGCAGTCTAAGGACAAAGACGGCAAATATCACGATGTTGCGTTTCCGCTGTCCGGCGATTTGCGTAAGGCTATCTCAAACGGCGTTCTTGCGGAGTTCAAACAGCAGACCGCCGAGCGTTCCGCTCAAAAGCAAGGCATCGGCGAGAGGCTCGCCGAGGGCAAGGAACAAGCTGCTCAGTATTTCGCCAACAAACCCTTACAGCCTGCGGCGGCAAAGAAGTCACCGGGATTGGGGGACTAAACTATGGCGTTCGTGACTGTACCGAAAGACTTGTCAAAGGTTAAGACCAAAATCGCGCTGAACCTCACGAAGCGTCAGCTTATCTGTTTCAGCGCGGCGGCAGTTATAGGGATTCCGATTTATATTTTCACACGCGGGGCAATCGGCAACTCGGCGGGAGCATTACTGATGATAGCTTTAATGTTCCCGTTCTTCTTTATGGGGATTTACGAAAAAGACGGTATGCCCGCAGAGAAGATACTGCGGAACATTATCCGTGTCCGTTTCGCGTGGCCGGGTAAACGTCCGTATAAAACCGAGAATTTCTATGCAATTCTGGAAAAGGAGGGCAAAGACATTGCAACCCAAAACAAGGAAACAGCAAAAACGGCTGTCGGAAAACGTCCGGCAAGCAAAAGCAAACCGCGATGATATGAGTAAAACGCAGAAGAAAGCATCTGCGAAGCCGCCGCCGCCCGCTAAAAAAGCGGGCGGTTTTTTTGAGCGGCTTTTCGGCGGCAAACCGCCGCAATCGGCACAGCAGTCCATACCGTACCGCGAAATGCACCGCGACGGCATTTGCCGTATCAACGACAAACTGTACACTAAAACTGTGCAGTTTGGAGACATTAACTATCACTTGGCACAGAACGAGGATAAAACGCAGATTTTCGAGAGTTGGTGCGATTCGCTTAATTATTTTGACAGTTCCATCGGCGTTCAGTTATCGGCAATCAACAGATTCGCCAACGTTGAGGAAGTGATGAAGTCTATCGACATCCCGCTCAAAGGCGACGATACTGACGACCTCTGCACCGAATACTCCGGCATCCTGCGTAACCAACAGGCGAAAGGCAACAACGGTCTGTCAAAAAAGAAGTTCCTCACTTACGGCATTGAAGCGGATAACCTCAAAGCCGCAAAGCTGCGGGCGGAGCGTATTGAAGCGGATATATTGAATAACTATAAAACGCTCGGTGCGCCGACCAAACCGTTAAACGGCATGGAGCGGCTCGAAGTCCTGCACGGCATCTTCCACCCTGACGGTAACGAATCATTCCGTTTCAACTGGAAAGACTTGGCGAAAACTGGTATGTCTACAAAAGATTTCATTGCCCCTACGTCCTTTGACTTCCGCGACGGCAAGACTTTCCGCATGGGTAACTATTACGGCGCGGTAAGCCATTTGCAAATCCTCGCGCCGGAGCTTACCGACCGTATGCTTGCGGATTTCCTTGACCTTGATACGGCGGTCACGGTAACGATTCACATTAAAACCATCGACCAGTCGGAAGCAATCAAGACCGTAAAACGCAAGCTGACCGACCTTGATGCCATGAAGATTCAAGAGCAGAAAAAGGCAGTAAGGAGCGGGTATGACATGGATATTATCCCGACAGACCTTGCGACCTACGGCAATGAAGCCAAGACCCTGCTCGAAGATTTACAGAGCCGCAACGAGAGAATGTTCCTTGTAACAATCCTTGTGCTGAATACCGCAAAAACACGGCAGAAACTTGAAAACGACGTATTCGCGGCGGCGGGCGTGGCGCAGAAATATAACTGCGCCCTCAAACGCCTTGACTTCTTACAGGAACAGGGGCTTATGTCCTCCCTCCCCCTCGGTTTGAACCAAATAGAAATACAGCGCGGCTTGACAACTTCAAGCGTGGCGATTTTCGTGCCGTTTACGACCTGCGATTTGTTCCAACGCGGCGAAGCCCTGTACTATGGGCTAAACCCGCTATCAAACAATCTTATCATGGCAAACCGCAAGGAGTTGAAGAACCCGAACGGGCTGTTCTTAGGTACGCCCGGTTCAGGCAAATCGTTCAGCGCGAAGCGTGAGATTGTCAACGTGTATCTGCTCACCAATGACGACATCATCATATCAGACCCCGAAGCGGAATATTTCCCGCTTGTGAACAGGCTTGGCGGTCAGGTTATAAAGCTGTCGCCCACATCTACGCAGTATATCAACCCGATGGATATTAACGTGGATTACTCCGACGAGGACGACCCTCTCACGTTAAAATCGGACTTCATCTTGTCGCTGTGCGAACTCGTTATCGGCGGCAAGTCCGGGCTTGAACCCGTGGAGAAAACCATCATCGACCGTTGCGTCAGGCTTGTATATCGTGACTACCTCGCGAACCCGTCGCCTGAGAGTATGCCGATATTAGAGGATTTATACAATCTTCTCCGTAACCAAGCGGAATCGGAAGCGCAAAGGATAGCGACCGCGCTCGAAATCTACGTTACAGGCTCGCTCAATGTTTTTAACCACAGGACGAACGTGGATATTACGAACCGTCTTGTATGTTATGACATCAAGGAACTCGGCAAACAGCTAAAAAAGCTCGGTATGCTGATTCTGCAAGACCAAGTTTGGGGCAGAGTTACCGCCAACCGCGCTATGAAGAAAACGACATGGTTCTACCAAGACGAGTTCCATCTGCTGCTCAAAGAGGAGCAGACGGCGGCGTATTCGGTGGAAATCTGGAAACGCTTCCGCAAATGGGGCGGGATTCCATCAGCCCTTACTCAGAATGTCAAAGACCTGCTCGCAAGCCGCGAAATTGAGAATATCTTTGGTGCGACTCGTTCCTAACTGAAAAGGTTAGGCACAAAGTTAGAAAACAGAGGATTGAAAGGAGCCTCAAAAACTTTGGAGAACTGATAATTCAAAGGGTGGAATGACAGGGTAACGCCTTGAAACGCCCTCCCTGATACTCCGACAGGCGGCGCAAGCTGTCTGAAGCTCGGTGAAGTCGGCGGAAGTTTACCGTAAATCAATAGAAATATTGGTACGAAAGCGCGGCAGAGGTGCTGTGTGTAAATGACACGTCGGGGGTCTATAAAGTGTCTATGGTGAGAATGTCTACCGACAGACTGACGAAAACCGCGAATGTACGGGTCTAAATGTTTACCGTATAGAAATGTACGGACGTTGAAAAACGTGTTGGTGTGGCAAAGTAAAAATCGAAAATATGAAATGCCATAACGTGTTACAGGCACGTTCAAGCCAACAGGCTTATAGCGGACACCTACGGACATATGCACAGATAGAATTATCGGAACGAGGAAAGGCATTCTGCGGCTCATTCGCCGTAAGCTGACGAAACCCGCAAGGGATATAAGCAGTTGCAAGAATGCTGAAAAGCGAAGCTCGAACCTATGATAACCCAACAAAAAAGGCGGGTTGGAGGAATGGGCTTTAGTCGGTTAGTTGCTATCAATGCTATTCAATCACAACAAGGATTACGAGTATGACAAAAAGGGACACTTTCCCGTGAAAGGAGAGTGATGCCTTGTGACCAGAACGAATAATAAAAAGCTGTTAAGCGAGGAAAATCTGCGCCACGCTGAATACTACGGAATGCAAGGCGTTTTTGATGAACTGTACGCGAAATCAAGTAACGGTGATGAATTTACGGATTTAATGTCTTTGATTCTAAGCCGAGAAAACATCCTTTTAGCGTATCGGAACATGAAAACGAACACAGGAAGTAAAACGGCAGGTACAGACAACCTCACAATCGGGGATATTGGGCGATTAACGCCTGATGAAGTGGTAGAAAAAGTACGATTTATCATAAATGGCAGTGTACATGGATACCGCCCCAAACCTATAAGGCGCAAAGAAATCCCAAAACCCTATGACCCAACCAAAACACGCCCGCTTGGGATACCGTGTATTTGGGACAGGTTAATTCAACAGAGCGTAAAACAAATATTAGAGCCGATATGTGAAGCGAAATTCAGCGAAAACTCGCACGGCTTTAGACCAAACCGCTCTGCTGAACACGCAATCGCAAGAACCTATAAAATGCTTCAACAAGCAGACCTACACTTTGTAATCGAATTTGACATTAAAGGTTTCTTCGATAACGTGAATCACGCTAAACTCATACGGCAAATTTGGGCTATGGGAATACGCGACAAACATCTCATATATGTGATACGGCAAATGCTGACCGCACCAATTAAAATGGAAAATGGAAAGCTGATAACCCCTGACAAGGGAACGCAACAGGGCGGAATAATCTCGCCATTATTAGCCAATATCGTGTTGAACGAACTTGACCATTGGGTAGACAGTCAATGGAACACAAACCCTATTCGTGACAAGTACAATCAACCCGTAAACGGTTATAGGACGATGAAGAAAACCAACCTAAAAGAGATGTTTATTGTGAGGTACGCGGATGATTTTAGAATATTCTGCCGAACCAAGGATACCGCCGAACGTACAAAAATTGCGGTAACGCAATGGCTGGCTGAACGGCTCAAGCTGGAAGTTTCACAGGAAAAAACGAGAATCGTCAACGTCAAGCGTCATTATTCGGACTTTTTAGGGTTAAAAATAAAAGTACACCCAAAAGGTAAGAAACAGGTAGTCAAGTCAAATATCGCGGACAAAAACCTATCGCACAAACGTCAAAAACTGCTTGAACAAGCGAAACGCATTGCCAAACCGCGAAAATACTACGGTGAGCATGGAGAAATCCGACTTTACAATAGTATGGTTATGGGAATGCAGAATTACTACCAAGTTGCCACGCACGTTAATTTAGACTGTGCTGGGCTTAACAGAGCAGTAATGACGGTACTCACAAATAGGCTTAGTACGCGAACGGGAAACAGATTAGCGAAAAAAGGCAGGAAACTCACCGACTTTGAGCGGAAACGATACGGTAAATCTAAAATGCTACGGTTCGTAGCAGGAACGGACGAGCCTATCTATCCAATCGGATATGTTCAGCACAAAAATCCTTTATTCAGGAAACGTGAATGGAATATCTACACGGCAGAAGGAAGAAAAGGTCTGCACGACAATTTAAGAATAAACGTGCAGTTAATGCTTGCGTTAATGCGGCAACCCCAATACAACAGGAGCGCAGAATTTGCAGACAATCGCATTTCTCGTTTTTCTGCTCAATGGGGTAAATGTGCTGTAACAGGAAACGAGTTTAGAGCGACGGCAGAAATTCATTGCCATCATATATTACCACAAGAACACGGGGGCAATGATAAATATGAAAATCTGGTGCTGGTATCAGAAACAGTCCATAAACTCATACACGCTGTTCAAGCCGACACAATCGCGAAGTATCGGACAATTCTAAACTTGGATAATGAGCAAATGCAGAAATTAAATATACTCCGAGAAAAAGCATTCCTATTCCCGCTGACTTGACAAACAACAACACACTAAACAGCCAATAAAATCATAGTGGTTCGATTGAATAAGCAAAGGAAACGACTAACCGATGGAACGCCGTGTGCGGCGAAAGTTGCACGCACGGTGTGGAATGGGGGAAAACTCCGAGATTATATCAGAGAGTTACCTATCATTATAAAACTCGGACTTCATATATATGCTCAATCAGGCGCAGGGCGACAGGCAGATACTCGCGAAACAGCTTGGCATATCGTCGCACCAATTATCGTATGTAACGCACTCAAACGCAGGCGAAGGCTTGCTTTTTTACGGCAACGTCATTATCCCGTTTGTCGATAGGTTCCCGAAAGATACGGAACTGTACCGAATAATGACCACGAAGCCGTCAGAGCAGCAGTCGCCCCAATAAAAAAACAGTAAAGGAGGTATACCGCCATGACTGATAACGGAACGCCGCTCATGGAGAACCAATATGTATCGGAACTGTTTTCGATACTCCAAGACAACGGCAGGGACACGACAGGGCTTTCCGCCCTGCTCGGACACGTCAGCGAAATGGAAAACTTCGTTAAGCGGGCTGAGGACACAATCTCGGATATGAAGTCGCAGCTTGCCGAAATGAAAGAAGTTCAGAACCACCCCGTCAAGACCGCGCTCCAAAACGCGATAAAAACGCTTGAACAAAAGGTAGCGGAGGTCAAGGAGCGGCTCGGCGAATTGAAAAACAATATCGTTGAGGGTTGCAAGAACGCCGTCGCCGCCTTTAAGGAAAAAGGCATCGCCGCGCTTAATAACCTCGCGTCCTTTTTCAAAATCAAACCCGGTTTGGAAGATTGGAAAAAGAACATAGACAGCACCATCCGCGCCGACGACAAAGCAGTAGCCAAGATAGAATCATTCGCTAACGAGTACCACACGGCAGGCCGCGCATTGAAAAATATGGCTCGCGTAGCGGTCGGAAAACAGCCGATTGACGCGAAAAAAGAAGCGGGTAAATTGGCGAAAGCCATTGCCGCGCCGTATAAAGCGCAAAAAGCCGTGCTGACAGGACTGAAAAACACGATAGACAAAGCGATTGCAAGCCTTGACGGGCTTGAAGCGAAAGCGGCGGTAAGGCAGGCTGAACGCGCAGTCGCCAAGAAGCCGTCATTGCTCGGACAGCTTCAAGAAAATCTGGCTATTGTCGAACAAGCCAAGCGCGAACACAGGACACAGGAGCGGACGGCAACCAAAGGGGCTGAGTTATGAGCCGCCGCAAGATGAAATCGCGTGACAGGCTTGCTCTCAAAAATACCCGCGACGGTGTTGTGGAACAGAACGTGGCAACAGGCGAAGAAACCCGTATAAGCAATCGTGAAGCGGATTTTGATTTGCGGAGCGGCACACCGGAAACCGAACCCTTTTCCCAAGTTGGGAAAAGGCCGGATAGCCAAAAAACGCAGACTTCCAACCAATCAAGCACCGCAAACCGCAAGCAGACATATCGGCATCATAAATCGGACTCAACTCCCGAAACATCGCAGTCTGCGGCACATGAACCCGAAACTCCGTCTTTACGGCATCAAACCGATACGCCGTCCACTCAAACGGATGTAGCGCAGTCAACGGAAACATCATCGTATAACACGCCCACCGCAGAAACAGCGCAACAAGCGCCGCTCCCTGACGGTGGGCGTGTTCCACTAAAACCGCAAAACGCAGTTCACGTTCCTCCTGCCACACCATCGAAACGTAATAAACAATATTCTAAGCATCAGCCAAAAAATACAGATGATGCTCCTGTACATGATACTACGGCTGATACCCCGGCAAGAGAACCGCCTAAAAATACTGATGTTCAACCTGACACCGCTCCCATTGCTACGCCGCAAGAAAAAAAGACGGAATCGAAGCTGAACACAGAAACGAACAGCAGGCTCCAGTTCTCTCAGGAAGAATCCGCTCCCGCTCCAAAAGGAAAGCGAAAGCAGACCAAGCCGCGTGTTGACAGCGATGGAAAGCCGTTACAGGAATCACCGAAACCCGATGAAACGGCGATACCAAGCGAAACTCCCGTGCAAAACACGCCGTCATCAACAAGGGAATCAGCCCAAACCGCCGATACGACGGCAAAGCCTGACCCTACCCCGAAATCAAAACCTAAACCCCCGAAATTGGAAACGCAGGAAGCAACCGCGCTTAAACCCGATAAACCGGGCAAACTACAATTTACGCCCGATGAAGCAAAGCCTGACGCTCCGAAACCCCGTTATGAACGCAAGCTAAATAAAGCGCAGTCGCAAGCAGATAAGGCAGCGACCAAACTTGAAAAAGCGCGTGATAATCTTCCCTCGAAGCGCAAGCTCAAACAAGTGACCGTTGTGGACGATAAGAGCGGAGTTGCTAAGAAAAAGCTCCAGTTTGAAAAGACCCCTATATCGCAGGGCGAACACATGAGAGGTTCGCGATTATTAAGCCCTGTTAAAACCGCATCCAACGCCCTTGTTATCAACACGCATCGCAAATTATATCAAGTGGAGCATGAAAACGTCGGTGTAAAAGCCGCTCACCGCGTTGAAATGATTGGCGAAGCAGGCGTTCGCTCCGCGTTGCGTTTCCGTAAAACCGCCCCATATCGCCATGTCGCTAAACTCGAACGCGCGGCGCAAAAGAGGTCTGTGGATTTAGCGTATCGAAAAACCATCGCTCAAAATCCGAAACTGAAAAGCAATATGCTTACGCGGGCATTGCAAAAACGGAAAATCAAGAAAGATTACGCCAAAGCCGCCCGTGAAGCGCAGAAAGCCGCAAAACGCGCGAAGAACGCGGGTAAAACGACAGCGAGGATAGCAAAGGCTCTTGTCCTTTTCGTCAAACGACACCCCATAATAACGGTAATCGTTATCCTCGTAGCCCTGCTGCTTTATACCATTATGTCGCTCGTCGGCGCAATAGGCGGCGCGGGGAGCGGCGGCTTCGGCGCTATCGTTGCTTCGACCTATCTTGCCGAGGACGCGGATATGTACGCGGCGCAGGATGCTTATGCCGATATGGAAGCGGATTTGCAATATCAGCTTGATAACTACGAAATACTTAACCCCGGATATGACGAGTACGTCTTTGAACTTGACACGATTTGGCATGACCCTTATGTGCTGATGTCGATACTCGGCGCGCTGCATGACGGGGCATGGACGTTAGACAGCGTTCAGGCTACTTTGTCGATGCTTTTTGATATGCAATATACTCTGACCGAAACGGTTACTGTGGAAACGCGCTACCGCACGGAAACGACGACGCAAACCGACCCGCTGACAGGTGACGAGTATGAAGTAAGCGAAGATGTAGCCTATGAATACCATATTGTTACGGTCACGCTCGAAAACTTCAACTTATCCCATTTGCCTATCTACATCATGGGTGAGGAACGCCTGAGCCGATATGCGCTATTCACAGCGACGCTCGGCAACCGCCCTGATTTGTTCCCCGTGTCTGCGTACCCCCATGCATCATATTATATGGATTATTTACGTTATGACGTACCGGAGGCTTACCTCGCGGATGAAATCTTCGCCGCGATGATAACGGAAGCGAACAAATATCTTGGTATGCCCTACGTCTGGGGCGGTTATAATCCGAGGACTTCATTTGACTGTTCCGGCTATGTTTCGTGGGTACTCAACAACAGCGGATGGAACATCGGGCGGCTTGGGGCGCAGGGGCTATACAATTTCAGCACCCCCGTATCAGCGGCTGACGCAAAACCCGGCGACCTCGTGTTTTTCCATTCGACGTACAGAGCGCCAAACCCCGTAACGCACGTCGGCATTTATGTGGGTGACGGCATGATGGTACACGCGGGCAACCCTATCGGCTATGTATCCATTGAAACGACGTACTGGCAGAATCATTTTTACGCCTTCGGGCGTGTCTATTAAGCAAAGGAGGGCGACTATGACGAACCCTAAAATCGAGAAAGTCAAAGCGGAAATCGAAAAGACTAAGGCGAAAATCTCGGAATTTCAAGTGAAGCTGCGGGCTTTGGAAAAGCAAAAAACCGACCTTGAAGATGACCAGATTGTCGCGCTTATACGGAGCGAAAAAATCAGCGACGCAGAACTGACCGCCTTAATGAACTCGCTCCGCAAAGAAAAACCCTCTCCACCCGAAACTAAAGCTACGGTGGAAGAAAAAACAAGAATGGAGGATACGCACGATGCGAAAATCGAAAATTAAATTGCTCCAGATGCTCGCGCTCATGCTTGTCATGGGCGCGTTTCTATTTGCGGGAACGACAGCCCATGCCTCGTCTGACCCCGTAAGTGAGATTATCGAAGCAATAACCGAAAACCTTTCCGTTGACGATGTTTGGCTGACAGGAGAAATAATACACATCGTCGTCACTGACAAAAACACGGGCATAAACCAGAAACTTGAACTTAACCTACGCGATTACGCGGGTATCGGCGACGAGTATGTGACCATACAGGCGGTTGACCGCGCGGGCAACATATCGAACTCAATCCAATTCAGAAACCCGTTCTATACGCCGAGCGCCGCGCCGCCGCAGGTTGACGCGCCACCCGACGAATCAGCAGAACCGCCATTTGGCAATCCGGTCGTGACGGATGGGTCAAGACCATTTACCCCTGACGGCACAGGCACGGTCGTTGATAACGTAACAGACGGTGACGGCAAGGAGTTTTTCTCTATCAGCACCGAGGACGGAAATGTATTTTATCTGATTGTAGACCGTCAACGGAATACGGATAACGTCTATTTGCTGAACGCCGTTACCGAGAATGATTTGATGTCGCTTGCCAAACCCGGCGACGGCAGGGTAAGCGAAGTTCCCGAACCGCCGGGCGTAATGCCGCCTACATCAAATGAGCTGCCTGCAAACAACGAACCGCCGCAAAATCCGCCTGCCCCTGCTCAAAGCGGCGGCAGCAGCAACCTCATATTTATCATCATTGCCGCAATCGCAGTCGGCGGCATCGGTTATTATTTCAAAATCGTCCGTCCGAAACAGCGAAAAGCTGATGATTACGATTATGAAGAAGAAGCCGAGGGCTTTGACGATGATACCGAAACCGACTTAGAGGATGACGGAGAGGAGGATGAGGACGAATGAAAAAGCTAATGATTATGCTATGCGCGGCCTGTTTGCTTTGCGTAGCCGTCCCCGCGTTCTCTGTATTAGCGGCTGAAAACGAAGGCGAGCCAACGAACGTAAATATAACGGTCGTCATGCCCGAAATCGTGATGCCGCCTACCGAAGAACCCGCTCCTTCCCCTCCCGCTGAGATTAAGGTGTTTCCATCAAACGTGGAAGAAATCCGTGAAAACGGCGGTTGGCAAATAATCAGAACTTATGAATTGCAAGCCGACGAAAGCCCGCAGGATATTCCCCGCGAATCATTTACGCGGAGCGGTTGGGAGTTTAATCTTACCGATATAATCCGCAGGGAAACGGCAAACGCCGAAACACAGGAGCATACCGAAACGGTAACACTCGAAACCGATTCTAATGTACTGGAACAAATCATGCCGCTTTTGTCGCAGACGATTGAATACCGTAACGAGGATGGCTTTGTCGGGGTTTTATCCCTCAATGTTTCCAGTATCAAAGTAGAAACTGCGGGAACGAGAACCACAAGCCATACCATGACTGTCACGAGGGAATACCCGCGCCTGTCAAGCAACGATACGAGCCATGTGCCGAAAACTGTTACAGACAGGGGTACGACCTATCATCTTGCAGGTGTGGATTGGAAAGTCGGTAATTACTCGACTGTGGATTATGTGGAGATAGCCGATTACTACACCGCAGTTGCTACCTATACCGCAACGGGGACTTCAACAAGGGTTACAGGCTATATCACCACCGCAGAATATACAGGAACGCTTGCGCGGTTGTCACAGGGTAAAACCACCTATATCGCGTTCTTTCTCGGTGAGGAAATCCGCACACCCCTCGAAATGGTGACACCCACACCCGAACCAACGCCTGAATCAACTCCCGAACCAACGCCCGTAGAAGAACCAACGGACGAAGAACCCGAAGATTGCCCCGATGAGGTAATCACCGAAACGCCCGATGATGAGATTGAGGGCAAAAACAACCTCATGTGGCTTGCCATTATACCGTGCTTAGTCGTACTGGTAGGCGGCGCATATTATTTTTTAAGAAGAAAGGGGAAACCACACAATGAAGAAACTCGTAATGCTAATCCTGTCGCTGACGATGATGGCGGCGATGGCAGTTCCGGCTCTGGCGGCTGATTACCGCTTTGAGAGCGGAAACAGCACATGGAGCGACTTTGGAACATCGACTTCAACAGATAACCCCGTTAGACCCGACCCGATGAACGACAACACGCGCCGAAACAAGGACGCGGCTTTTATGCCGCCGCCTTTCGGCATCTTCTCCGGCGATATACCGACGAACCCATCAAGCCCTTATCACGATAACCTGCCGCAGAGCGGATTTATACCTGTCAATCAGGAATTGCCGCCTATCGGCAACGAGGATTACGCGCCGGGGAGCAGCGAAGTTTCAACAGGCTTCCTGCCGACTACTTCACAGACTTCTTCGGTAAACACTATGCCGTGGTTTTATGATGACGGCTCAATGGGAACGCTCTTTGTCGCTCGTACCAACAGTACAATCAAGGTATATTCGGGTGAAACTGACGCAAACCTCGCAAAAGGAGCGGGGCATTTCTCGTCCACCTCCGCTTGGGATGGCAATGTCGCTCTGGCGGGGCATAATCGTGGGAATGCGGGGTATTTTTCGTTTGTTAAGGATTTACAGCTTGGCGACAAGCTGACCTATACGACGAGGTACGGAACACGCACCTACGAAGTTATTTCCAAAACGCAGATTGATGAATGGGATAACAGACCGCTTGCATGGTCGTCTGATAATCTGCTCACTTTAATCACCTGCGTTGAGAATGTTCCCGGCATGAGATACAGCGTTGTTGCAAGGGAAATACGGTAAACTTGCTAATGGGCTGAGTGTAAAATATTTTCTAAAAAGTTTCAATATTTAGAATATAACACTTGACAAGTGGTGCAACTGGTGGTATAGTATAGTTAGGGTAAGTATAACTTAAAAATGACCAACGGTAAGCGCCCAAAAACCAAAATAAGGGAGGTTTACCACCATGAGAACCACTATCATCAAGAAAGCGATTCCCGTAATCCTAATCGGAATCATCGCACTCAGCACCACCATGACAGCACTCGCAAGCGCCAACACCCCCGCCGTAGCAAGAACGAAAGCGTGGGACGGAATCACCCAAACCCTCGGCGGAGTTCCCGAAAGCGTCCGAAAGATTGAGTATCAGGGCAGTATCTTCTACCTCGCCCCCGATGTTTCAGACAACGACTTCCAAACGGTACTTGCGGCAGGAGCGGAAGCGGTAAGGCTGAAACCCCCGCATGACAACGGAAAACTCTACAGCTACCCTGTCTACATCCTCTGGAACAGCGACAAAACTACGCTTCTGGTTCACCCCATCATCTTCGATTATGACGACATACTGGAACCCGTGGCAATCCGAACAGCCGCTCCGAACAACCCGGCAGGAACGCAGCCAACAAGCGGGAACACAAGCAGGGCAATGACCGCGCAGGAAACGCAGGATTATCTGCTCTCCGATGAATACGCCGAAGCGGTCAGGACGGAGTTTTACAGGCTCGTCAATGAACACAGGGCGGCAAACGGACTCAGGGAGTTGAGCGTAAACCTTGAATTGCAAGACTACGCCGACATGAGGGCTGACGAACTGAGAACCCGCTACAGCCACACCCGGCCAAACGGGAAACCCGCAGGGAGCGGATGGCATAACGCAAGGAATAATCTCAACACCCGGTATGCGGAGAACATCTTAGCAGTAGGCTCAATCACAGGCACAGACCCGCTCGGCACGGCAATGAGCATATTTGAAATCTGGAAAGAATCGACGGGACATAACCGACATATGCTCTACAGGTTCGACACCCGAATAACAATGGCGTTCGGCTTCACCCCGAAACTGGAAGATAACGGGCATATAACGACTGGCGCGGTATTCGCCACCGGGTATTAAGCGACAGAAAAACCGAATAAGACAACCATCCCAAAGGCAGTCAGGCTCAAAAGGCTTGGCTGCCTTTTTTCCGTTGGTAGCGTATTTGTTTATCATGCGACTGCCAATGAATCAATAAAGGAGGCATTTATGAATCAAAGTAAACTAACCAAGCCGATATGGGCTTTGCTGTTGACGTTTGTAATGCTGCTTGGCGTATCGCCGCTCATGGCGTTCGCGATGGACGGCGCAGACAGCATCGAAGCGGGAATATCGTATAAAGAAGAACCGACAGGAAATGATGTTGTTTCCCTGCCGGTACAGCCGAGGCAAACCGTGTCTGCGCTATTTGCGGCGACGAACGCGGGTACGGCTCCTAACGTGACGAGCATAACGGGCGTGTCGGGAAATTTCGAGCAAGAACCAAACGTCACGATGGACGGCAACACAGTGAGCGCGCAACGGTATACGGTGAATATTGATAGCGTAAGCTACGAAGCCTACTGCGCCGACCCGTTGCTCAGAGGGCCGGAAAATGCGGGTGCTGTGTACGAACTGACGGGCGAGGGCAACTCGCAGCTCCGAAACGCACTGTACAACGGCTTTTCCACCAACACGGAATGGTCGGGGCAGGGCGACAACGACGAGCGTATGTGGTGGGCGTATGTGACAAGGGTAGCCGTTGCTATGGCTAACAACCCCAATCGCGTCTTTGCAGGGGACGAAACGGCTCTGGCGCAGGCAAGGAGCCTCGCGGAAGGCACGATGACCGCCAATCACGACGCATACCCGCCCATCATGCTTAACGGCAATAAAAACGCGAGCGACACGGGGCGTATGTTCATCGGCGCTTCGGCGCAATCCGAAGCCTTTGAGATAACGCACAACCGCAAGACCCGGCTTACCTATAACCCATTCAGGTTTGAATGGGGGGCGGGTACGCCAGCAGGGGCAAGGCTCGTAGTCAATGGCAGTGTTATCGCCACCGCTCCCGTCAACCCAAGCACGGTGTTCAGCCACGATACAACGTCGTTCCACATAGAAATGCCGAACACCGCGAGTTTCAGCGGGAGGACAGCCACCGTGAACCTTATTGGCATCCACAACCAGTTCTCCGACCGAATCTGGCTGATGCAGAACCCGAACAGCCCCGACACTTGGCAGGACATCGTGTTCTATATCCCCGAAGTGTCGGCGGGCGCGTCGTTCTCATTTGCCTTAGACCCCGAAGAACCCGGCACGGAGCCACGCGAAACGAGCGTGAAAATCCAGAAGATTGACGCGCTAACCCGCGAAAACATACCCGGCGCTCTAATCCGCTTGCGCGGCATGAGCAGCCATCAGGTAGTGACGGGCGACGGGCAATTATGGGAAATGGACAACACGGGGGTTAACTTGTCGCAAGTGCTGACCGCAGGGGCGACCGTTGGCGGCGGTGACGTGACAAGCACCGTAAGTGACGGCGTTTGGATGCTTGAAGGGCTTCCCTACGGCTTTTATATGGCGGAGGAAGAACGAGCGCCGCAGAATTACAGCCTGCTGCCACAGCATACCGCATACGGTTTCTGGCTACTGCCGCCCAACGTGATTGTTGACGCGGACGCGACCGCCATCCAATGCCCCGTGACAGGCGCAGTCCTGCATATTGAGATTGATTTTGAAATCATCGAGCAGGGCGGCGAGAACTCAATCCTTGTGACTTTTGAGAACTATCCATTCGGGCAGATTGAAGTCGGTAAATATGACGAAGTGACTGGCACAGCACTTTCCGGGGCGCATTTCCGTATTCAAGGTTACTTCCCCGAAGGTAACGAAAACGGCATACCCGTTGACCGTGTTGGGATAACCGGAAGCAATGGCAAGGTTATTTTTGATAACCTCCCCGCAGGTCAGTACACAATCAGTGAAATCCAAGCCCCAACGGGGTATCAACTTGACAGTACGCAGTTCCGCTCAATACCGCTCACATGGGGGCAGACAGCAAACACTTCATTCTACAACATACCCAAAACCTTTTTAGAAGTGTTGAAGATTGACGGTGATTCAGGCACACCGCTTTCCGGCGCGGTCTTTGAACTGCGCGACCATGCCACGGGCGAAACATGGCAAGGCACGACAGGCAGTAACGGCATCGCCACCCTCGGCATCGGTTCAAACGGCAACGAACTCTCCCATGATAAAACTTATATCCTAACGGAAATCCACGCTCCGGCAGGGTATGTGCTGATTGAAGAACCGATAGGGATAGTTCTTAGTCCAAGCGACAGCAACCGCGTAACCGTGCGAAACTACAAAAACCCAAGCCTTACAATCGTCAAGCGCGACAGGGAAACAGGCCAGTCGCTTGCAGGCGCGGTATTTAACGTGATTTACGAAAACGGTCAAAGTGTGTCCGGCTCGCCGTTTACAACGGACAATAACGGTCAAATCGTTCTGCCGTGGACACTGTTCCCAAATAACAGCGAACGGACTTTGATTGTAACCGAAATCGAACCTCCGCCCGGTTATATCCTGTCCGAACCGAACTGGCAGCGCGTGACCATGCGTTCAGGTGAGAATAACGTGGTTACGTTTGAGAATCTGAGAAAACCCACACTAACGATTATCAAGTACGACGAATTAACGAACCTGCCCCTCGCGGGCGCGACGTTCCGTTTATGGCGTACAGAGGGCGAAACTTGGAGCGAGAATCAGATTACGGACGAAAACGGCAGAATCGTATGGACGGACTTAGAACCCGGCATCTATTCGGTGCGGGAGATTGACGAGCCATACGGTTATTTTATTGACCCCGAACGCAAAGAGATTTTACTGGAGGGCGGCGATAATAAGGAGCTTACATTCTTTAACCGTCCGCGCCCTGTACTGACAATCCTAAAACGCGACCATGTAACAGGCGAACCCATTGAGGGTGTGCTGTTCAGGGTACAGCAGCTTGAAGGACTGACCATCGGCGAGTTTTTGACAGACGCGAATGGCATGATAGAGCTTTCGCCGCGCACAGGGTATCTGCTAAACGAGCAAATCTACCGCGTGACCGAAGTAACGCCGCCTGCGGAGTATCTGCTTGATACGAGCAACGTAAAAAACGTGATGCTCAAATGGTATGAACCGACAGAGCTTGTTTTTGAAAACCTCTTGAAACCGACCCTCATCTTCACAAAAACCAACGGACTGACAGGGCGCGGCATTTCAGGCACAACGTATAGAGTGCAGTACGAAGCTCCGAACGGCGGGATTATCAATTTGGGTACTTATATAACACGGTGCGGTCTTATTGTTCTGCCCCACGTTCAGCCCGGTTGGTACATCATCACGGAAATATCAGCCGCGCCGGGGTACAGCCTGCCGACCAACCCTGTATCGAGAGTATACCTCGCTCCCGGCGAAAACAGCTACACCCACGCCCAAACCAATGTAAACCTATTCGTTGACCCGCGAACCAATCCAATGAGCGGCTCTCGCGGCAACTGCGGAGACTGGTGCGGATATTTGTGCAGCCGCTTATGCGGCGATAACTGCGGCAGTCCGGGATGCGGTGAAATGGCAATCCCCGGCGGCGGTTCGTTCGGCAATATGACGATAACGAACGGCAGCGGCGACCCTCTCGGTACAATAACCAACCCGGCAAACCCATCCAATCCCGGCGCTAATCCCGGTGGAAATCAAACAAAGCCTACCATCACGGCGGGAACGGTCACGCGCAACAGCAATCTAAGCGCGGCGGTATCGTTTACGTCAAGCGCGGCGGGCAGGTATTTCTACGCCGTCGTAGACAGCGGCGCACCCGAACCTGCGATTCCCGCGACAGGCTTGGGTACGGTCTGCGTGTCCGGTGTCAACAACATAACCGTATATCTGACGGCGGGCGAGAAAGACCTATATATCAGGGTAAGGGATTTAGACGGCAATCTAAGCGATATGCTCAAAATCACTATCCCCGCCTTTACCGCGCAAACACAGTCAGCCGAAACACCGCAAGGACAGGACGAGCCGCCGAACTTCGATAACGTCACAATAACAGGCGGCACAATCGTATATATCAACCCCGACTTTTCGGGCATAACCATCACATTCGGAAACCAACCTTAAATCTGAAAGGAGAATTTTATCATGCAAAAACGTATAACTTCTCTGCTGATTATAGCAGTAATGTTCTTGGGTATTTTCTCGTCCACCGCTCCCGCTTTCGCTTCGGGCGGCGCGGAGAATTACCCGCTCAACAGTCTTGTCATCAAGATTGAAGATGCTGTGACCCACCGTATGCTCGGCGGCGCGAGATTTGAAATCTATTTTAGTAACCAAGCGCAGAGCGGAGGCTACGGAACGCTTGTCGCTACGGTCGATTCGGACAGCAGTGGCGTTATCGTAATATCCGGTCTGCCAAGCGGCTATTACATCGTTCGCCAGACTATACCGCCGAACAACTATCAGCTTTCCATCAACAATGAGCAACACGCTTTCCTTAGACCGGACGGAACGAGCATTGTAGAACTCGTTTTTTCCAACTACCGATATGGCGGATTGGTCGTTGCCCTTACCGATAAGGACACAGGGCATGGCGTAGGCGGCGCGACATTCGGCGTTACTGACGTAGATGGCAAAGCGGTCGGCAATCATGCCGATGGCATCTACACAACCGATTCACGCGGGCAGTTCTATCTTGAAAACCTCCCCGCAGGCGATTACAGAATCACGCAACTCACCGCCGCGCAGGGTTACGCGATGGATAACGTACCAAACGTGCATACCGTCCGTTTGCAGCACACCAACGCAGACCAAAGTGTTTTCATGGTTGCGTTTTCCAACTCGCCCCTCGGTACTTTGCTCGTAAATCTTAGAGATAGCGTAAGCAAAGAGCCGCTTTCCGGCGCGGTGTTCAATGTCAGAATGAGCGGCGGCGCGGATATGGGTAACTTCACCACAGGCGCGAACGGTTCTTTCTCGCTGCCGCGTATAGCCAGAGGGACGTATATCATTTCGCAGGTTTCCGCTCCTACGGGTTATCTGCTTGCGACAGACACAAAAACGCAGTAC
>Ga0099364_10004689_pt1 | contig 20638 bp, 11 predicted proteins | sample TergutTh196P3_FD_73070 | JGI IMG/M metagenome (GOLD analysis project Ga0099364, IMG submission 73070) | Microcerotermes parvus P3 segment gut microbial communities from Pointe-Noire, Republic of the Congo - Th196 P3 | ecosystem: Host-associated > Arthropoda: Insects > Digestive system > Gut ... | reverse complement strand
TAACCGTAGCCGTGCGAGCCTGTTTTATAGTGTCCGGCTGTGCGTTTTTAATAACCGAAGATGTCCAAAAAGAGTCCGACTATCTCAGGAACGTTGCTGATCATTTTGGCAACATGCGGTACTGCCGTTGCTCAGGATGCGGGGGACGACTTCGTACTGAAATCCCTGACAATGCTCTTGGCAGTGAATACGGTCGATGCTAGTGTTCGGATCGAAACATTCGTGAATGGCAAGGCATACACCGCCATAGGACGTTATGAAGAACAAGCACTAACTCGAGCGGCACCGGGATTGCCGCCCCCCTTTTTGCGGTCAATGTACCGACTGGACATCACTTTTTTCCCGCTGAGTGCAGAACCCAACCGAATGACGCTCGTGTGCTATCCCGGCACGAACGGAGAACGCAGCCGGATGGAACGGTACACCCACATCGAAGGTGTCAAATCCTTCGGTACGATTGATCTGACAAGATTGGAAGAGCGGCTTCGAGAAGCCGACAGGGAAATGTTTTTCACTCAGGTCAGCGAAGTGCGCAATTTAGGAGGACTAGCAGGAAAGATACGGCAAATCAGCCGCTTTTACGAATTTTCGTTGCCCGTTCAGGAAAATTTGCAGGGAGAAGAAACGATTCCGACATTGAAGTTGACAGGACGGTTGCGGAGTGTACACCATAGAGAACTGTTGTCTCTGTTCGGCGGCTTGAACAAGCGGGGAGATTATCCGGCGGACTTTCCCAGCGACATTGAACTTTGGCTTGGCAGACACAACGATTTCCCTTATAAAATCCGATACCTGCGCCGAATTTCGGAGGAGTCCGAACAGAAAGAACTGCTGTTTCAGGAAACGTTTTCCAATGTCATCGTGAACGGCACGCCGATTCCAGCCGCGAGATTTGCCCCGTTGCCCCCTCCCGAAGATGTTTTCAGCATACTGGACGATACCGATAATTTTATTCAAACACTAGGATTGTGAGAAATTGAAATGCCCCTTCATTGTGTTGCGTTTCTTTCCGGCTCTATGGCGGTACAGCCAAATCCAAGTACAAACTGCGAACGGACACGTTGTGCAAAAAAACACCGTGCAAAAGATTACTATTATTCCCAATCCCGAACGCAAGCCTCCGCAAGTCCGGCGAGAACGGAAGAACGTCTTTTCCGATGAGACGAACCTCTTCCTGTTACGGCTGCTGCGAAAGGAGACCGGGTTGCCGCTCTCACTGGAACAGAACACATCGGGCAACGTTGCAACCGTCCAACGTGATCTGCAACTCGAACTTGCCGCCGCAATCCGCCAACGGGTCTTGCCCTGGTTTTGGAGCATCACGTTGCACATTGCCGTCTTGATCCTGTTGACACTGTTCGTTTATCAGGTAACTCGGCTTGAACCTCTCGATGTACTCTCCGGCATTGCAAACATTCCGCTCCAGCATGATCAGCCCATGATGGGACCGCTGGGACACGGCAACGGAAATGTTCCTGACGAAAACAATCAAGACGACGCACCGACAGACATGGAAACGGAGACCTCTGCGGAACCGATTCATGCTTCTCCCGGTCTCAATTTTTCGGGACGCGACATCAATATGCGTGCCGGTACGTTGGGGGGCGGTGGCGGCGGAGGACAAACGGACGAAGCCGTGATTGCCGGGCTGCGCTGGCTTGTGAAAGTACAGGAGCCGAATGGGGCGTGGCATTTTTCGTCCCGAAGGTTTTCGCAGCCTGCCACGCCGAGACGGGACGATGCTCCTGCCGCAACCGCAATGGCACTGCTTGCTTTTCAGGGCTTTGGCGTTACGCCCCATTCCGACCATCCGTTGCTCGTGGAGTTTGCCCGACCCGTCATGCGAGGCTGGGATTGGCTGCGCCAGCAACAGAACCCGGACGGCAGTTTTTTCACGGAGCGTTCGGGAATCGAAATGCACCGATTTTACACGCATGCATTCTGCACTATTGCTCTTTGCGAATTGTTAGCGATGACCGGCGACGAAACTCTTCGAGAACCTGCAAGGCTGGCAGTTGATTATTGTCTGCGGCACCAAAGTATTCGCAGCGGCGGTTGGCGTTATGTACCGGATCGGTTTAGCGATCAATCGGACGTTTCGGTAACAGGTTGGATCGTACTGGCACTCAAAAGCGGTGAGGCTGCCGGTTTGAGTGTGCCGCCGGAATCGTACCATCGGGTGATGCGGTTTCTCGATTCGATGATGTTGTTGTCGAATCACTATATGTATCGGGCTGAAGAGCCGAGACCTCGCATGGCGATGACTGCTCAAGCGTCGCTGTGCCGGATATTGTTGGGTTGGCGGCGGGACAATCCGCGATTGGCGGCGGGAGTTCGGCTGATATTGGACTCACCGCCTTCGTTTGCGGAACATTCGCAGCGGGATCTCTATTACTGGTTCTTTGCGACTCAGACGTTGTATCACTACGGCGGCAATGAATGGCAGACGTGGAACTCGATGATGCGGGAGGAATTGTTGCAGCGGCAACAGCGAGATGGTGCGGACGCAGGCAGTTGGAGTCCGAACGAACCGGTCAGGGATGCCTGGTCGCAGTACGGTCGTCTCTATACGACGTGTATGTCGTTGTATATTCTCGAAGTTTATTATCGACACCTGCGCATTTTTCCGTAGGGCACTCCGGTTGTCCGTTTGTATTGCTTAAAACTAATATGTCGAAATTTCTTTTGCGCAACTGACATTATTTCGCTATTTTCTCCAAGTTAACCATTCGGCTAAACCATTAGTTTATTATTGTCGAAAAAGTGAGTAGCGAGGGTTGCCGATTGTCTGTTATGGGGATCTCCCTGTGCCTCTTTGGGCATTTTTCCCTAACACATGGTAGTTTTATCAAAAGGAATAGAAAAATGTTAGTTCTGTCTCGATATCGTGATGAAAGTATTTATATTGGCGATGACATTATCATCACAGTAGTTGATATTCGAGGGGATCGGGTGCGTATCGGAGTTCAGGCTCCGCCAGACATCTCCGTCCACAGGCAGGAAATCTATGAGGCAATTAAGAATGAGCACAAAGCGCCGAATTCGGCATTGCGCAGTGCATCCCGATCTTCACTATCGAAACCGGCAGCGGCACCGCTTAGCCAGGAATTGAATAAGCGGAAAGCCAAACTCTCCTCAGAAGCAAAGGCTTTGCCTGTCGATATTGAGCCGCCCGTTGATTTCGGCGGTCTCACGGCGGACATCGTGCCTCAATAGCGTACTAGAGATGAATGCGGTTGGTGCGTCTATTTTTTGCTGCGAAATTAGGCAGTTTCGGCAAGCGCACGAAGTAGCACCTAAGAGTGGGGAGCATATACCCCTCGGTTTTTTGCTAGAACTCTTCGGGGTCGTGGTACCCGTTTCACTATTCCGCCAATCCCGTGCAAGGCGCGGGGCAGCGATAACTATACCCTACACGGGGTCAAATGGGTCTGTTTTTTTCTTTGTGAATCTTTGTGTTCTTCGTGTCCTTTGCGGTAAAATCTTTATTTTAGTTGCAAGGTACGCAAAGAGCGCAAAGAAGAAAAGAGCAAATAGTGCCGTTAAAAAGTATAGTTCGAACTCACCGGAGGGCTAACGCCCCCCGCTCTTGCGCTGCTAATCAAAACATAAATTGACAGCCGAGCATCGCCGTCTGGGCACTCGAACTTTTGCCGTACTCGCCGCCGTATTGAAGGAAAAGCATACGCGTATTCTGCTCGTTCAACCAACGCTGCGCCCCCACTCCAAATGAAAAGAAACCACGTCCCAAATCAGTGCCTTCTATCTCAAACGACTGACCCCCTGCAACAAAACGATTACGCACCCGCGGAGAAGTGTCGCCCAACAACAGACAATTATAACCTGCCGAACCGCTCATCATCCATCGCTTGTGTTGATAGTCCGCCTTCACCCCAATACGTCCATGCAACTGCGCCCAATCCGCATTGCCATAGTGAAGCCGAAGCCCATCGTGCCCCTTTTCCGTCGCACTGTTCTGCTGAACATAACTCCAATCGAACGCCGCCAACGGACGAATACCAAACTCACGCCATCGAACCGGCATCGAAATCTGAGAACTCAACGCCGCCGAATTGCCCAAGTAACTCGAACGAAGACGACCATCTATACCAGGTATCGGAACAGTCCGATCCATCCCGTAAGACTGAATCCCATAACTGCCCCAAAGTTGCAGTTCATATCTGTCCCGAATAAGCCTATTATAATGTATCCCTAAAAGAAAATCGTCCGCCTCCACCCGAGAGTGAAGTTGCTTCAGTTGAGAATTGGAATATCCAAACACAACTCCCAACGTCGAGTACGGGGAGAGAGACCAATTATAACCAGTAATGAGTCCAACCCGAGAGTTCGTCGCTTCATTGGCACTCCCATCGTCGTCCACTGTCAAATGTTCATAATGCGACGAAGCCCACAAACCGCTCTTTGCCGTCTTCGGCTGATGTGACCGGAAAAGTCCGCACTCACGTTGCGCCCGTTGATATCGGGCAACATCATTAACGTCCATTCGGTCAAAGACCAATTTCTGCGGTGCACGCATCGTCATGAAAAACGCACTTGCCCGAGTTTCTCCCGCCAGTCCTTGCATGGCACGGCGGAGTTCGTCGTCATCCATCAACCACATCCAATCGAGAACGGCAAGCCACTCCCGATTGGTCTGGGCGTTGTAGATTCCTTGCAGGGCAGTACCGACCCGTTGGAGATTGGCAGTGTCGGCAACATCGGTGAACGGAGTCATGTTGCGAAGCACTCTCATTTGCACACCGTCAGTCTCCGCATGCAGACTCGGTTCGTGAAACCAACGACCCGGTGAGAGATGCAACTGGACACTCTCTTCAATGACGGCTTCGGCATCGGTTTCCAAGAAACGGACAGCAGTGGTGTTTGAATAGTAACCGGACTGCGGAGCAAAATAAATGTTTCCCGCCAACGTGGCGAGTTTCCCTTCTACCTTAATGACATCGCGTCCTTCGTCGCCGAGATAGCCGTCATCGTAAGCACCGCTCGTCAATCGGTGATCATTAACATTGTTAAAGTTCAGGTCGCCATGCACGTTAAAGTCGATGAGCATATTGGCTCCCGACTCGTGTGTAAAGGAAGAGTTCATGAAATCAATGCGTCCAAAGCCGACGTGTTTGCCGTAAGAGCCTTCGCCGGGAGAGATGGTCGTGCCGTTTCGGAACGTGGTGTCGGTATCGAAAATCTCCAAACTTCCTTCAAGCAAGGCACGGCGTTCGAAAGTCAACGTCGTTCTGCCGACCGCCGCCGTCGCACCGCGAATCTGAGCAGGCTCCTGATTGGCAACCGACCCGCGAATAGTCGAATTGGAAACAATACTGTCGCCGACTCCGAGACCAAGTTTCGGAGTGTATCCCGAAGGACGCGGATACGGTAACGGTGCGGTCATATCATCGAGATTGAGAAATGCACCGCCGGTAAGATGCATTTCCCCGGCACCTTCCTGCTTCATGTCTTCATCCCCCACCCGACCGTAAAGATGGACAGTAGTCCCTCTCCCGCTGATGTTCAATGTACCTTCAGAACCCTCTTCCACACCGACCGTTATGGAGCCCGTCCTCAATGTGATTCCGTCGAGAATGTTGAGTTCTCCGATTCCTTCGTATCCGACGTAGAATGAGCCGGAAGTGTACCAATCGACATCGCCGCCGGTCAACGTGAGAGTTCCCACGCCGGTCTCTTTGCCGCCGAGAATCGTTTCGGCGTTACGCACCGTATTGCTGTTGGTAACAAACATTGTTGCTGTCCCATTATCGCCGATGACAATCGTTCCTTCGGGCAACGCATCAATGTCCGTGATGAACGGAACAGGCTGAATCGAACCTCGCCACACGGAACCGGGCTCGACCAGATTGACCGTAACTTCGTCGCCGAGGTCGCCTCCGAGTCGGTCGACACCACTCATCATGTAGATACCTTCATACGAAAACGTGAGACTGCCGTGAAGGGCGATTCCGCCGTTGAATGCTGTGGAACTTCCGTGAATCGTAAGACTTGCGTCCACTCCCGTGAAATTGGCGGCACCATTACCCTGAAAATTATAACGATCCAAAATAATCGTAACCTGCGTGCCTGCGGCTAATTCAAATATCGTATCTTTATCGACGACAACGTTGTCGATAAAGCGGACTATTTTGTCTTTGTCTTCGGGGTCTTCGTACCTCGCGAGAACGGTGTGCAATTCCTCTTCATTTCGGACGGTATCTTCCGTTTGGGCAAAAGCGGAGACCGAAAGGAGGCTCGCTAAAACCAAAACCAAAACTGTTTTGCCGTATGTCTTATTTAATCTGCTGGACATTTTGTAAACTCCTGGGGGTAGTCATCTGACTTCCGACTTACCGACGGACTTGCGTCCGCCGCTCTTGTTAAATTTTCTTCACTTCGACTCCGTAAAAACCCATCCTCTCTTAAAACTGTTTCTGCACACCGGCTTGCACCGCTTGACTTGTGTACCGGGTACTCGTGTACATCCAGTAGTCGATCATCGCCGAACTCGTCTTCCTCTTGTCAAGGAATACACTGGAACCGATGTTGACCGTCATGAAGCCGCTGCCCTCATCGACACCGCGCATGTCGAATGACTTGCCGCCGAACTGGAACTGGTTATCGACACTCGGATAGCCGCGTCCGCCCGCCCGGAGAGAATACGCAATCTGACCACGGACACTGCCCAATCGGGTGCCGTACTCATAATGCAAACCCGGTCGAAAATAAATACGGACATCATTCGTGCGGTTGTAATCCAACGCCGCATAACGCGCCTCCTCAAAACTCTCTGCGTCTTCCGATGCCGCTCCCTGCCAAAAACCGCTCATGTCGAGTGCCATAAACGGTCGGAGCAACCACTGACCATTTTTACCGAGGAGGAAGGGTCGCGATAACTCCGTGCTGGCTCCCATGCTGTATCCGTTAAACTGACTTTGGAACTGTCCGCCGAACCGTTCCGTCCGGTTAACATAATACTGACGCTCTTCGTCCCAATCCAAGTGCGTCAGACCGAATCCGACGCTCCGCTGCATCTGGTAACGTTGATAGCCCATCCCGAGATAGTTGTTCCAATCCCACGTTCCCCGAAGCCGGGTGCGATGGTAAAGCCCAAAGTTAAAGTCTTCGCTCTTCGCACTGGACATATCCCCCAGTTCCGAACGCAAACTGCCGTCATTGTACGCAAACATAAAGCCGACCCAAGTGTTGCGGTTGTGAACATTGTAATCGACCCCGACGGCAAGACCGTCCCGGACAATCCGGTAGCCGGCGGCGTTGCCGTCGCTATCGACCTGGTCTGTTACACGAATATGGTTGCCCCAAATATGCGTGCCGGAAAGACCGGTCTCTATCCGCCGGGCAACATTATGAGCGGCATTGCCGAAACGGCTCTTGAAACGAGACGAACTCGCTCCCAGGTTATTGTCGAAAGCCTTATCACACGGCGTATTGTCCTTGAAGAAACAATCCCGGCGAAGGTCAGTGCGGTCAACAATGTAATTCCACGGATTGCGAAGCGGCAACATCATCGAATGCGCCCGGATTTCTCCGCCGAAATGCTTCAGTTCATTCCGAACCTGATGCTCATCGAAATACCACAGATACCGAAGGAACGGAAGCCAATCTTGACCCAAATCGCCGTAACCACCCTCTTTTTCCGCAATCATATCGGCATACACGCCGTCCAGTCCTCTGCCCAATGCCCGCTCATTGTGAGTCAACCCCACCGTCGAAAACGGCGCATTGTTTCGAGTCATATTGACATATAAATGCTCGTTGCCCTCTTCGTCCGTGCGGATTTCCTGCTGGACACCCGTGAAAAACCACACCGGCAACACTTCCAAATCGTCGAACAGCGAAGTAATCCGACCCGGCGAAAAAACACCGCCGACAAGAGCGTCCCCTTGCGTTTCGACAACCCGAACACTCGATTCCTGTATGTAATAATCGGTCAACCGGGCATGAATTTGCAATGTACCGCTCAACTCGGCGACAATCGTCGTCGTCGATGTCGGGTCGGGACTCACGCCCCGCTTCACGATAATACTGTCCCTATCAATGCCCCGCTCATGACCGGGCATCGACATGCCCGAATTCACATCGAAGAGCGTCAACACATTCCCCGACATGTACAACTGGTCGCCGAAAATAATCGTTCCGTAAGCATCCGGCGACTCATCTTGCGTTGCCCAATCATAAACCTGTCCCGGATCAATCGTCATCTGACTCCTGCGCTCCTCCGGCGTAAATATGTCATCTTGCGTGATAAACACACCCTTTTGACCGCTGACAATGCCGTCCCCTTCGATTCGGGAATTGACAAACGAAACCCGGTCGGTCATTGCGTCGAGAACCGACATATCCACTCTGTTGCCGTCGGCATCACGCTCTGCGCCTGCGTCAAGATGCAAAAGAGAACCATGACTAAATATCGCATTGCCGTTGAGAAACAACTCGGAGCCCGCATGCAACTGCACGAAAGCGTAATTGGAAACCGACAGCAAACTGGAACCCTCCGGCACACCCACCCATGTGGGGTCTCGGTCTTTGAATACATGCAGTTCTGAAGCCGCACCGGTAACACTGACCGCTCCTTCGGAATCCGCGTGGAGTCCGATGTACAGTCCTCGTGTCTCCGCATAGCCCCCTGCATTGATGCGGATGGTCGAATTACCGCCGCCATCAGCACCAAGTATCGCTCTGCCATGATTGATCCACTCCGTTCGATACCAATGCTCCTCCGTACCGAACTCCGTGCCGGCGTGATTGATGCGGTAAGGCAAATATCTGCCCGGCAACAACTCATTCACCAAATAACCGCTCACAGGGTCCACCACATAGCCCGGAGGAGGATCGTAAGACTGCCCCCCTCGCAAGGCACCTTCGCCGACAATATGCAGCGTACCGCTGCCGATGCCGTCGTTCGTCGTCAATGAGGCGGTTTGGAGCAACGCACCATTAAGCACACGGACGAAACCGTCGGCGTTTTCGGCGATGGTCAAACCGCCGCCGGAAAGTCCCCAAACCTGCTCGCCCGGGTTGGTCGGGTCAGGCAACCATCCCCACTCTTCTCCCACTTCCCAACGAGTACGTTGATTGCTCCTCGAATTGCGTTCGGTATAGTTCTGGTGAGGATAGGGAAACCTCACATGCGTCTCATGGTCATACCATTCGCCATCAACACCCAAAGTATTAACAACCCGGTGGTCAATTACGACATAGCCGTAACCTGTTTTTTCGGTGAAGCCCGGGTCTGTAGGATCAGTCCCCTTTCCGACGATACCGCTGTCCGATTCTACCACACCGCCGCGAGTGATTGCCAATCCCGACATGTTCCCGGTACGGTTTCCGTCAATCGGGTTATAGTCTGCATAGTTGAGAGTAGCATAGTTCGCATAACCGTCCGCACCCGGAATAAAGTTCGGATCGTTAGCAAAATAGGTACCGTCTAAACGTTCGTCCAATGTCAGATGCATATAGTGCTTGTCCGGCGTTTGAAACCAATCCCGGTAATAAGGTACTTCATCATATCGTGTAACGCCCGGATCGCCGATCAACAACGTTTCCGAACCCGGATCATTGGGGTCAACACGTACATCTCTGACTCCGAAACGAGCCGCATACCGGTTCACTTCGTAAGTTGCCCCTGCATAGCCGTCGCCGCCGACAATCAACGTGCCGCCCACGGGTTCGTAGTCGGGATCATCCGGGTCAAGACTCCAATGTGCGCCCGTCTTGTTGGCTTCATGCCGGTCATTTCTCACAATCATCACGGAATTGTCGATGTACGCACGACCCATACTGTTCGCGGCGTCGCCGATAATATGGTCGCCGAAAATCTCCAATCTCGCTCTATCATAGACATTCAGAATACCCGTGCCTTTGTTTTCATTCGCCAACCCATTGTCAGGGTTAGCCGGGTCGATTCGAACATTTCTACCGTCGGGATCAGAAGTGATTCCCATATTCAGTGCCGTCGAAAACGTTCCTACTACCCGGACGATACCATAGTCGAAGACATCCAATCTGCCGTGTCCCAATGCGCCGATGATAAAGTCGTTATGAGTTTCCAACGTAGTGTAAATCCATCCGCCGTTATCCTGTACACGTCCTTCTACCCGGACTTCTCCGCGTGCCTCCCGGTTAGTCGCAATGACATAGATTTCACTCGGATCGACATCCAACTCACCAGCATCCCGAATATGCACCGTTGCCCAGCCTTTTTCTCCGACGGTCATGCCGCCCGAAGCGGTAAAATTGGAACCGGGGTTTTCGATAAGGATATACCCGCGGCTGCCCGGATCATTGGCAACCGTTGCGCGACCATCGACAAGGATTTGACCTTGATTCCTGACATAAATGAAACCGAAAGTGCCTTGCTCCACCGCAACAGACATGTCGCCGGCAATATGCAGCAACGAATCCGGGTCGGTAACTCGAACCACCCCCACGCTTCCGATGTCAGTGTTGCTGGCGTTATAGTGAGCGACGTATGCATCGCCGCCCACAGTAGTCGTGCCGCCTTGCGAAATACTCAAAAGACCGCCCGGCTTGTTAAATTGCGGCACCGCACCGGCAACCGACGAAGGAATGTAGTCAACACCGAGGTCCTCCCGGTCATCGCCGCGCGCGTCCTGAGCAATCGTCAAGTCGCCGCTCACTACCCAACGGGAGTCATCGTCGTCCCCTCTGTTTGTACCTGTTACATGGACAGTACCGATGCCCGTCAACTCATCTTGACCGACAATCGCATCTCGCAGAGCACCCGTCGTTCCGAGAGTAGCCACCCCTCGATCCGTAATGTTCAACGTACCGTTTCCGGCATTGCCGATGATCTGCTGACTGTCTGCATCGCTTGCAAAAACATTCAACTGCGAACCCCAGTCTCTCACGTTAATGACACCCACGCTGTTTGCAACTTCTCCGACAATGTTGCTGCCGACGCTTACAGTCGTTACACCTGCGGCTGTAACGTTTAACGTTCCCGTTCCCGATTGGGCAACGGTGAGACTTTGATTAACATTGAATTGCGAACCCGTGCCGTCAACGGTAACAGTTCCGCCGGAACCCGCCGCTTGGGCAATCACAGCACTGTTGGCTGCGACATTGACTACACCGCCGGTCTCAATCGTCATACTGCTCTGCGTGCTGTTAGCGGCAACGGTTAGCGAACCGGCAGTAACATTGAGGACACCTTCGGTATTGATGTTTGCCGTCCCGCGACTGGCGGTGGTGTTTCCGACGATCACGTCTCCGGCAGCGACGGTGGTCGTACCATTATCCTGGATATTAAGCGTTCCCGTTCCCGCGTCGGCGACGGTCAGAGCATTGCTGATCGTCCACGCAGAACCGGTTTCCGTTACCGTTACAGTGCCGGTGCCAGCGGCATTAACACCGATAATGGCGTGCTGAGGTAAATCATCCGGTGAGGTTCCATTGCCGTTAGTAATCCATGTTCCGCCGCCGGAGAGAGTGTAACTTCCCGTGTTGCTGATACCGATTCGGGCAAAGCCGTCGGTATGGGTTCCGCCGCTCTGATCGACAGTTCCAGCGGCATTGATACCGACACGAGTCGCTTGGTTCGTCCACGTCCCGTCGGTTTGGTTGACCGTGCCTTGTCCACTAACGCCGATGTTAACGGTTTGATCCGTTGCCGCCAACGTTGCAGTGTTGTTGATGTTAAGTGTTCCCTGTGCAGCGTTTCCGACGTTAATGGTATTATTGGCTGTCCAAGTAGCACTGTTATTCAAGTTAACCGTACCGCTATTTCCGATGGCAGCACCGATTTGTGTTTGACCGGCAGTTGTCAAACTCGACGTGTCTTGAACGGTTAAAATCCCTGTTCCGGTTACACCGACTTGGAATAAATAGTCTGTGCCTTCTGAACCCCATGCAGTTCCTGTCCCGCTGAGCGTGGTTGTACCGCTGTTGATGTTCACTGCGGATTGGGAGATGAATGAACCTCCGCCGTTGATGCCAATGGTTCCCCGGCTATTTACTATTCCCGAAGCCGTCCAAGTGCGTCCGCTGTTGATTGTAGCGGTAAAAGCAGTTTCAGTACCGGTGGCAACACCGAAATTAGTCGCCGTGTTCGTCGTTGCCGTGTTAGTGTTATCGAAGCCCGTGTAAAAATTGGCGTTACTGCCTACGACCAACGTGCCGGTGGTGCCTTGAAATGTGGTAGCAACGTTATACCGTGCCGCATTAGCAAAACTATTCGCAGAGAACGTTATCGTTCCGCTGCCAGCCATAGTGAAGCCTCCGCTCATGGTGTACGGCAACGTTGTTGCCCTCTCATTGGAAATGGCAACGTTTCCGGCTCCTGTAATGCTGATTGCTTGTGATGTCGTTTGTTGCGTTCGCAGTGTCTCTGTCGTTGCTGACCAACCGTGATAGGGACTAGCGTTCCAAATGCGCTGATAATTCGTATCGGTTCGCGATCGGCTAAGCTGATTAGCAGCTATAGTCCATTCACCCTGTGTGTTGTTCGGAACGGTGCCCCAAGAACCGTTTTCATGAAATAGAGTCCCCGTCAACCTGATGGTGCTGTTGTTGCCAGCGGTTAGATTAGACAACCGGTGAAGTTGCGGCACGAAGTCGGTGGCAGTATTCCCACCGAATGTATTTAAGGGACCCGATATGCCGGTGGTTGAGGTATTGCTCCAAGTACCATAGCTGCCATACGTACTGCCGCCCCACCCTCCAGTGGTAGTAGTCCGGGTTTGTGTTTCCGTTCGGTTTCTGGATTGTTGAGTCCAGTTTCTTGTTTCGTTGTTGATATAGACATCGGTGCTTGTTTGCGCTTGTACTGTTTCTGTTTCAGCGAAGATTGCGCAGAGAGCGATCGTGAGTGTGATGGCGATAAGTATGGCGCAGGAGCGGGGGGCATAAGCCCCCACTCTTGCGCTCTGCCGCTTGCCGTCTTGTGTTTTTCTGATTGTGTTATTCATTGGGGAGTCTGGGTGTTTGTATCTACCACAGAGGACGTTGTTTTAGTCCTTAAACACTCATATTGAAAACCTCCCTGTTCTCTGTAACCCTCCTTGTTTTTGTTCTTTGTGGTGATATACCTGATAAACTAAAAAATTGCTATTTTTGGTGTAGCCGGTGCGGACGTTGGAGCGAAAGCCCTCAGCGTCCATGTGGGTTTTCGGTTAGATGATTCGGCAGAATTGGGCAATCCTTTTAAATATATGATTGTGACAAAATTGTCGAAAAGAACGGCGCAAGAGCGGGGGGCGCGATTAACCGCTCAAAACAATCGGTATTGCCGTTACAATCGGAACAATAGACAAAAAACCGATTACCCTGATTTTTGCCGCTGCGTTTTTTCGATAGTCCCGATAGCGGGAAGCAGTCTCGCCAGGATGCTTATAGATTCACTTTCAAGGAAGAATACGCTATGTCGATTTCATCTATTGCAAACTTTGCAACGCGCTTGCCTACGGCGGTCTGTCCCACCTGCGGTCCCAATGCTTCTGCCGGAAACACAACCCGGGCAAATGCAGCGGCAAGCACAGCACGTACTTTTACCGGCGGCAATGTCGGACGGACAGATTCCTTCTCGTGCGCCACCTGCGGTACAAGACCTTCGGCTTCCTGTCCCACCTGCGGCACTCAATCACGAGCGTCCTCCTCCTTCTCCAGCAGCGCAGCAAACACGTACAACTGTCCCACCTGCAACAGAGGGTCGGGATTGGCAACGGCGGCGAGTTCGTCGGCTGCTCGAGGAGTGGTCAACAATAGCACAACCGCTTGGGCGAGATAATAGAATACACATCAGAGCCGGCGGCTGTGCCGCCGCCCGAAATCATTTATGACGACATTCTTGTTATTTTGCATTGCAACGGTGGGGATGACCTCGATTATCACGCAGGGGGTTATCTTTATGCCCATTCGGCAATATATGGGGAATTGGGCGGAAAGCATCCGAAGCCGTCGGGAACAGAAGGCTCTAGCGTCGGGGAAACTTCCTCGGCGGTCACTTGTCGAATGGTTTAACGAATTGATTAACTGTGCGCAGTGTACCGGTTTCTGGTGCGGACTCTTTTGCGGAATGATTCTACTACCCTGGAGCGGCGAAGTGTGTCGGTTTTTTACGGCGGCGGGCGAGTCGCCGTTGCTCTTTTTGTATTTCCTTTTGACCTGGTTTTGTTGCGGTTTGGGCGGCAGTTTTTTGGCGGCACTGGGTTGTATTGCTATCGACTGGGTCTTTTACCTCAAAATGAATGCACTGCGTCAATGGGAAGATCGGGACTCGATGTTGGCGGCGCAGCACACTCATTCTCATTTGCCGGAAACGCATGAATGACGGTTTCATGAAAGCGGTCTTTGCGTTCCTTGCACACTTTGCAGTATAGTTTAGCTGTATAGTTTATCTGTGGGCGGGTCCTAATTCGGAGCGTCCAAGTAAGGGTCTTGTCCCATCGACCGCTGCACCTTTTTTCGCTCCTTTTCGTAATAAAGCATCACCTTGCGGTTGCGGTAACTCTTGCGTTCGACCAACCGCTGCGCCAGATGAAATAAAGAAACCGTCGAGGACTCTGAAAACTTTTTCGTTTTGCCAAACGCCGTCCGTAATAATTCATCCTCCAACGAAAGATATTGCCGAAATGTACCCGGATCGCCCTGACGACCGCAACGACCTATCAACTGCCGATCAATTCGAGCCGACTCATGCATCTCCGTACAAATTACATGCAATCCGCCGAGTTGCCGAATCTCGTCCGAAATCTTGATGTCCGTACCGCGTCCCGCCATGTTGGTCGAAACCGTAACTTTGCCCCGCTCGCCAGCCTCGGCAACGATCTCCGCCTCTTCCGCAACCTTATGAGCATTGAGAACGTCATGAGCGATTCCCCGCTGCCGAAGTTTCTCCGAAAGCAGCAACGACTTGTCAATCGTTCGTGTTCCTATCAAAACCGGACGACCGGTTTGATGTACCTCAATGATTTCCTGTACAACGGCATCCCATTTTGCCGGCTCTCTGCCGAACAGACGCGTCGGCAGCCGCTTACGCTGCGGCGGATGATTCGTCGGCACCGGAACCACCCGGCAACGGTAAATGTTCCGCAGTTCACGACGTGAAGTGTCGGCGGTTCCCGTCATTCCTGCCAAATGCTCAAAGCGGAGAAAAAAATCCTGTACCGTAACCCTTGCCGCCTGATTCGTTTCCCAAGTTACCTTTACGCTCTCTTTGGCTTCGACGGCTTGATGAACGCCGTCCCGCCATTTTCTGCCCTCTCCCAATCGACCGGTAAATTCGTCCACAATGACGATTTCGCCGTTCCGCACGACATAATGTTCGTCCCGATGGTAGTTTCGGTTCACCAAAACCGCTCTTTGTACAAAATCGTAGATGTCCTGCAAGCCGGTTTGGTCTAATGCCGTTGGCTTTTGCAGCGTTCGGGCTTTTCTTCGACCGGGCTGGGTAAGATCGACAGTACGTTTTTCGTGGTCGTAAGTGTAATCGGTCGTTTCCAAGAATTGCGAAGCAGTGCCGGCAGCCCAAATGTATTTTTCGGCTTCCATTGCGGCATCTTCTGAAGGAGCGGCACTGATGATCAACGGCGTGCTTGCTTCGTCGATCAAAATACTGTCTGCCTCGTCCACAAGAGCAAAGTAAGGTTCACGCTGTACCGGGGTTTCGCTGGTTTGATTATTTGCGTCTCCTAACAGTGTGCCGATGAGGTCGTGTTTGCCTTCTTCAATACTACGGAGTAAAAGACGGTCTTTGAGAAAGTCGAATCCGAATTCCTTTGCCGTCCCGTAGGTGATGTCGCAATGATATGCTTTGCGGCGTTGCGGCGGCTGCATGTCTGTTTGAATGATTCCGACGCTGATACCGAGAGCGTGGTAGAGGGGCATCATCCATTCGGCATCGCGTTGAGCGAGGTAATCATTGACGGTGGCGAGCATTGCTCCGTTGCCAGCGAGAGCGTAAAGGTACATTGGCAGTGTTGCGGTGAGTGTTTTTCCTTCGCCGGTTTGCATTTCGACGATGGAGCGGTGAAAGAGTGCGATTCCGCCGAGGATTTGCACGTCGAAGTGTCTCATTCCCAGCGTTCGGCGACCGGCTTCTCTGACGAGTGCGTAGCCTTCGGGTAGCAGGGAAGAAAGAGGTTCGCCGCACCTTGCCCGATAGCGTAGCGAGAGACTTTCTTTTCGGAGTTCGGCATCGGCAAGAGATTGTACTTTCGTTTCAAGAGCGTTGATTCGGTCGAGGACGCACATCCATCGTGCCGACCGACCGGTTACGGTCAGCGGCAGGCATGCTTTCAGGAGTCGGAAAATGCCCGAAGAGTTTGCACGCATCGGCTATGTATTCTGCTTGGCATTGATGATGATGTCGTCCAGTGGCATGACGGTATTGTACACAACACAAACAGAATCGCAATCTAGGCGTTGCGGTTCTGACTGGGCAGACTGTACGACTGGAAACTACCGATTTACTTTAATTCCTGCCTCGACACCATAGACGAACACATGAGTATTTCGGTCATTGCCGCGAATACCGAAGATTTGTCCGTTGGAAACGACATAGTCCGTTACACGCACGCCTCGGGCAATGTTATCCGCAAACATTCCATTGACGGCTCCAAAGAAACTGATTGCACTCGTCCACTGCCAATCCGCACTCAAACTCCCCTCCAAAACCGGAGAAAAATATGTCTTTGTCTGCTTGTGCCCGAAACTGACATTGTTAGAACGGTTGCCCAAATCAACGGTGGCTGTCTGCGTACCGATTGGTTGATAATCTCGGTGCGGCGTGATATGCCCTTCTGTTTTCACCGTTTGAGCATTGATGCCGGCGGTGAATCGTCCTTCGGCACCAAATGTCCATCGGGCATTGTGCCGTCTCAACTTTATACCGACTTGGGGACCAACAACGCAGTTTCTTCCCCTTGCTTCGATTCTCATATCTTCAAATGCCCTGATGGGACCATACGTCGTCGTTCTTCCGTCTGCTCCGACTGACAAAACATTCGCCCCATTAAATCTGAATTTATCATCAAAATCCCAGTATCTTGCGCCTGCGAGCAATTCCATGGAACCCCAAGTGAAGGGGTGCAAACGGTGTGTGTACATAACTTCTGCACTCCGATGTTCTGAGCGGACACTGATATCAACATTATCGAAAACAATCGGCAATGGTGCAAACATTGCGGGTCCCGGCTCTTCGCCCACTGTAGGAAAATAGTATTCTTGCCCTGAGGCAACGTTCGGTTCCCATCTGTACCAAATACCGTTGTGCCAGATAGGATCCCAGTTAGCACTTACTGGCGTGGGCACCTGGTCAGCGGGACCTTCAAACCACGGTGTCCAGCCTGCTTGTGCTGGCGGCGGATTGGCCTGTCCCTGATTTTCCATTACAACGATTCGCACCACACCAAAATTTTGTCCCCACAGGTACCCGACTTGACCTGGTAACGCAGGCGAATCGGGTGGAGCGGAAAAAATTCCCTCGTCTCGTATGACTAACGAAACATTTTGGGCAATCAATCTGTGGGTCTGTCCGGGCAGTCCGTATCCGCTGACGAGCCAACCGTGATGACCGCGGCGATTGCCGACCTCGAAACGAGTACCGAGAGTCGTGGTGGTACCCATCATTTCAACATTAAGCGTGTTGGTTTGTTCCCGAAGTACACCTGTCTCTAGATTATAGACCCATCGCGTTTCGTCGTTGCCCTTGGAGTTTGTCGCTCCGATGTATCCGCCTTTTGGCGTAGAGAATGACCAGTAAATACCGGAGACGGAACCATAGACGCCATCATTAGTTCTGCGTCCGCCGCCGAAGGATTCGGGACTGTACGGCTTCCAGAGGCGCAAGTCGCTTGCTACCACAGAACTGCTCAGCGCAATAATTATTGCGAAGAAGGCTCCGGTCAACAAAGATTTTAGTTTCGTTGGCGACATAGTAGCATCCCTGCCTGTTAATCGTACAAAATATGTCTGCTAACGTCTGTTTCGTCATTCTTTCCGCACTGTGTTGAGTTTTTTCATTCTCCCATGGGGAATTTACGGCGGTTTCCCCCCTGTTTCACGTCGGGTAGAATGGATTGCGCAAAGTTTAACGATTGTAGGGAGGAATCGGGACAACCGTTATGCGTCCGCCCAGCGGCGGAGCAAGTCCCGAAACGCACGGAAACTCGACGAATGGTTGCTGTCTACGTCCATATATTGTCCGATATTTTCCGCCCATCGACACTTTTCCCGACCGATTTGCGGATAGCCGATTTCCGTGAGCCGTTCCGAACCGCCGTGAAAAATTGCATCGGCAAGCACCTCCCACGTTCCGCAGACGGTGTCTTGTTCGTAACTGGAGATAATGTACTCTTTGACCAGCGGATAGGCTCGGCGGACGGCAGCCAAATCCCCTAAAATCCAGGCTTCGATCTCTTCGATGGCAAGCCGAACGCCGCCTTCCAAGTTGGGCGCATTCGTTTGGAAGGTCTCTTCCAGTTTTTTGCGAAATTGTTCGCAACGCCGATAGTCCACATCAACGACGATGACGACCACTCCGTTTTTTCGGTTCAACGCTTTGGAATAGGCACGCAGTTGCATTCCCAACGTTTGGAGCAGGATTACATCCCAGGGAAGCGTTCGTGCCTGTTTTCGAGGCAACATCGCCATGACTCGATATTTGAGTTCCTGAATATTGACGATACGGTACTGATTCGGCTTGCCTTTCGGTCCCAGTATTTTAGGCACGACTTGTTCCAGCAGTACTTTTCCTGAGGCGTCTTCAACGAGAATCTCAAAATGCACGTTACGGTCTCCCTTTTGCAACAGTTTAACACAAACGGAACCACAATCATAACAAAACAAGAGCCGTAGGTGGAGGCGGGCAGTGATAAGACTTGTTTGGAAACCGTCTTTCCCGTGTCAAGCCGCCCACGGGTATGTAAAATTTTGAGAAGAGTCTGCCAAAGCCCCCGGTTTTGCGTATCGCCCTCTACCTGTCGGAGAAAAACGTGGTAGAATTGTCTGGACTACGAGCGGGTGTCCGCTTTTGACTTATCACCTCACCTTCTGGCACTAAGTTTTTTACAATTTCAATGGCAGCAACAATCTATTACGAAAAGGACGCAGACCTTTCCACACTCAAAGGCAAGAAAATTGCCATCCTTGGCTACGGTTCGCAAGGACACGCACACGCTCAAAACCTTCGAGACAGCGGACTCGATGTTATCGTCGCTGAACTTACAGGCACACCGAACTTCGAGAAAGCCGTCGTCGATAAATTCACGCCGCTCTCTACCGAAGAAGCCGTCAAACAAGCCGACCTTATCGTGCTGACACTGCCGGACGAGTTTCAAGGAGGCATTTTCGAGACGCAAATCCGCCCCAATCTTTCCCGAGGAAACATCATTGTTTGCACACACGGTTTCAACATTCACTACGGACAGTTCAACATACCGGAAGGCGTGACTGCGATTTTGATTGCGCCGAAAGGTCCCGGTCATCTTGTCCGAAGCGAATTCGTCGCAGGCGGCGGTGTGCCGTGTCTCATCGCTCTCGGCGAAGGAGCGGGCGATTTGGAGCGGAACATCGGGCTGGCTTACGCCAAAGGCATCGGCGGTACCAAAGGCGGTGTCATTGAAACGACTTTCAAAGAAGAGACGGAAACCGACCTGTTCGGCGAACAAGTCGTACTTTGCGGCGGTGTGTCGGCACTCGTGCAAGCGGCGTTTGAAACGTTAGTCGAGGCGGGTTATCAGCCGGAAATGGCGTATTTCGAGTGCATGCATGAACTCAAACTCATCGTTGACCTGTTCTATCAGGGGGGACTGAATTACATGCGATACAGTGTCTCGAACACGGCGGAGTTCGGCGATTACACTCGGGGACCTCGGATCGTAACGGACGAAACGAAAGCCGAAATGAAGACAATCCTGGAAGAAGTTCAAAACGGCGAGTTTGCCCGGGAGTGGTTGCTCGAAAACAAGGTCGGCGCACCGAAGTTCAAACGTCTGCGAGCGATCCACCGGGAGCATCAAATAGAAGATGTCGGTCGCCAACTGCGGAAACTGATGTCGTGGATTGACGACAAGGAATATTAAATTGTTCTGAGGACGAACTGTGCAAGCAAAGAACAAATTGGGCGGGTTTACGTCCGCAGTAGTAGATGTGCAAATTGGTGAAAGCCGGGAACGCAGTTGCCGGATTATTCAGCCGATACTCCGGGCAATTCGGTCGTTCCACTTCGTTTTGTTGCTGGATTTCATTGCACAACCCAAACTTGTACACCTATTACAGCCTGTTGCATTATCGCACTTGAATTATTGGGAACGGCATGTACAATGATTTTGCGGGTCGGTAGCTCAGATGGTTAGAGCGGGGGACTCATAATCCCTAGGTCGTGGGTTCAATTCCTACCCGACCTAATGTAGAGTGCTGTCTCCGTGAGGAACAGCGGCGTAAAACTTTTCTTTGTGAAAATACGGTGCGTTTGTTAAACTCTACAAACTTAATGGGCTATCCTGTCTTGACAGGGTAGCCCTCTTTTGATAGAGCGTAACCGTTCACGCCATTTTTTGATTTGGTCTTTCTAATTATTTGGTAAAAGATTATACTGAAGCCGGTTGAAAAATCCGTGATTTTTCTCTTGCCCGACCTCTTGGATAACATTATACTT
>Ga0099364_10004688_pt1 | contig 20641 bp, 21 predicted proteins | sample TergutTh196P3_FD_73070 | JGI IMG/M metagenome (GOLD analysis project Ga0099364, IMG submission 73070) | Microcerotermes parvus P3 segment gut microbial communities from Pointe-Noire, Republic of the Congo - Th196 P3 | ecosystem: Host-associated > Arthropoda: Insects > Digestive system > Gut ... | reverse complement strand
AGCCGTGGTATTTTATGGAGGAAAAACATCCTGAGAAGGGAAACCTCGCGCCGAGGGACGTCATATCCCGTGAAATATACAAACTATTCAAAGAGGGGAATGGCGTGGATGGCGGGAAACAGGTCTTTCTCGATATCCGGCGCCTTGGCGCTCAAGCCATACGAACCCGGCTTGACGAGGTGGATTTTATCTGCCGGACGTATCTGCGCATCGACCCCTCACAGGAACCGATCCCCGTATATCCGGGCGTTCATTTTTTCATGGGCGGAATCAAAGTCGGCCTTGACCACCAAAGCGGTATGACCGGGTTGTACGCGGTCGGTGAGTGCGCATGTCAGTATCACGGGGCAAACCGTCTGGGCGCCAATAGCCTCCTTGCCGCCGTTTACGGAGGCCGGATTGCGGCGGAGCGGATTGCCGGGGATTCGGCGGCGGGCTGCCGTAAGGATGACGCCGGCATCATTGCCCGAAGTGAAAAAGAAGCCGTTGCCGAAATCGAGTCTATCTTTCGCGAGGGAGGCGTTCAGGCCGGCGGAATAATGAAAACCATTCACAGGACGATGGATTTCTGTATGAGTATCGAGCGCAATGGCGACGATTTGGCCCAAGGTTTGGATGCGCTGAACCTGTTGTCCGAAGAAGCGGACACGCGCGGAATTAACGCTCTGAATCCGTTTGAAGCGTGGCGGGCCCGCAAGACGCTGTGCCTTGCGTCGGCGATGATCGAAAGCGCGCTTTGCCGCAGAGAAAGCCGGGGCGCTCATATGCGCTCGGATTACCCGGACGTGAGCGATGATTTCCGAAAGACAACGGCGCTGCGTTGGCAGAGTTCTCCGCGTGTGTCATTCGAGCCGATACAGGAGGAGCGGGCATGAAGGTGATCATACAAATACTGCGCCGTGACAGCCGTGACCGGGAGCCTTACCGGCAGAGCTTCGAGATTCATCCGCCGCTCGCGGCAACCGTGTCGTGGGCGCTCGGTGAATTGAACGCCCGCCTGCCTCTCGTCGATATCGAAGGCAAGACCGCCCAGCATATAGCGTGGAACTGCGGCTGCCGGCAGAAAACCTGCGGTGTTTGCGCTATGGTTATAAACGGCCGTCCTATGTTGGCCTGTTCCGCGTTCATAGAGAATCTGACCGTAAGGAAAAGCACCGTTTCGGTCGAACCTCTCAGCAAATTTCCGGTGGTAAGGGATCTCGTCGTAGATACGACCATATTGGAAGAAAAAATGCTGGAGGCAGGTGCGTTTCTTTCCGGCGCGGCCGGAATCAAACGGACCCACGACGGGCGTTTGATGGAAATATCGCGATGTATGCTGTGCGGCTGCTGTTTTGAGGTATGCCCCAACTGCCTGCCTAATGGCCCCTTCATCGGCCCGGCCGCCATGCACGGCGCTTTGCGGGCGGCGTTACAGGAGCCGGAGGCAAGCCACAGGAAACGCATACTGCGTAACGCGCGGGAAAAAGGGGGGCGGCTCTGTTCAAGAGCCTTATCCTGTCAGGCGGTTTGCCCCGCGCGCATCCCTGTCACAGGTACGCTTGCGAGTTTGTGACATATACAAAGAGGTTTTTTGCCGGACTCGCCGAGTCCGGCGGTTATCGTAAGTATGAACAGGCGTTCAGCGGCGGGAAGGACCGCGTCCGCGGCGCCTCGTCAGGCCCGCCGAATTCGCCAAAAAAATCCCGCAGACGATCAGCGCGAGCGCCGGGAAAATCACGCCTGTGGAGTTACAGCCCAGCGAATTTTCGGACTGCGTGAAAAGCTCAGCCTGCGGCGTCGTGACTGTCGCCGTCATACCGCCTCTGGCATTGCCGATTCCGGTTATGGAGACGCCGGAGGCCACATTATTGTAGAAATTCGAATCAGGTCTGGTAAAATTGACTGTTTTTGCAGTCGTGCCGCTTTGAGCTTGCGCCGATCCGCGGATTTCCGGGTTATCACCCCACCAGAGGGTAAAGGGAGTGCTTGGTTTGCCTCGATCCCGGGGATGAGGATATTGGGCGTCTACGGCCATAACTCCCTGATGAGGATTTTTACTCGCGTCGTTGATGTCGTTGCCGAGTTCAATACTGCCGGAACCAATGGCTTCGTCCACGTGCATTATCAGCAGCCCGCCCTCAAAATCTGGAGGGGCATTATCTTTGAACAGCCCTTTTAGGCCCTCATCCCAGCTTGAAAAATCACGGACTTCCACCAGGAAGTACTCGGTGGCGTTGTGTCCGCCATTGAGGAGTTTCACGGAACTTTCTCCTTTTCCAAGCTCCGGGGTGGTGAACGTGACGGGTCCATTTGCCGGCTGATTCGGCTCCTCCCAACCTAGGTATTGGCGGCTCCACGCGTCCAGATTGACCGCCCGGCTGCCCGGAATACCGTCTGGCTTTGTTCCGTTGCATCTGCCGCATCGTCGTCGCCCGCAATCGACTCGTCGGGATGATTCCTGTCCAGTTTGACGTATATCATGTCTTTCACGGCCGGAACTATTTTAAGTTTACCGAGCGACTGGTCTCTGTAATACTGAACAACCGAATAGGCTGAATCGGATTCGCTAAAAATCTGTTCCCAGTGCCGATTTTTATCTATAATCATTGGAGAAATCTCTGTCCTCGAATCCGACAAGTATGAGCAGAACCCGGTACTCTCCCTCAATCGGTCTCGGAGTCCATACCCCGCTTGCGGATCTCTCGCTGACTACTTTTTGAAATCTCGCGTTGACCTCGGGTTTCTCTTGTTTTTCCAATCCGGCGGGAGGGGTTGCTCCCGGGCTATATTCCACGCCGGTGGATACGAGTTTGCCGTCTTTGGATTCCGCGAACTCCCAATAACCGGAGGCTTCATTTTTGAGCACCGTATACCCGTCGGCGCTCTCCGTCCAATTGCGAAATTCGTCGCCGCGCTTGTAAAGTTCCAGTTTTGTTCCGTCCGGCTGCTCGACTGTGAACGGGAAGGGGCTGGCCGGTTTTGCCGTCGATTCCGGCGCCGCGCATAGCGCTAACACCGCTGAAACTATAATGATTAAGATTCCCGACTTTACATATTTACGCATATCCATGTTACCTCCTTTTTTTCACGGGGAAACTGAAAAATCTCCTCCGGTTATTCATGCGCGAAAAAATTCCTTCAATTCGCCGCGGCAGCTTAATCCAAGTTTGTCGTATACATGGCTTCAGGCATGGCGCACTTCGCTTTATCAATAGGGAATATAGCGGGTATTTTTTATCATACAACAGTTGACGCGCCTAACCGGGATAGGCGACGATGAAATTTTTTTCCGAGCGACATGCTGTATAGTGAATTAAATTTTTTCAGGTACTTTTATTTGTGAGGCAATGAAACACCCTTCGAGTACATTTTATTCTGAGGCAATACGTACAAACCAAAAAAACGCGGACAATCATCCTGTTTCGACATGCCGTCCTGCGCGTTACGCGCCGCAACATCGAGACCGCGGATCTGCGCTCGCATTTTTTCCGAAATGGCGAGTCCTGCCGCGTCGTCTGCCGCCGAGTTTATGCGAAGCCCGGTCGAAAGTCTTTGAATTGCCTTTTCGAGATTCGCGTTAACGGCTTGGTTGGCGTTGTACGAGGCAAGCGCCGGTATATTTTGGTTTACGCGCATTTCGTGACTCCCCTTTTTTGACCGTAAGCTATTATTACTACTCTATTTATCGGTCATTCCGGCAAAGATATAAAGCTCAAAGTCACGCGGAATTACAGTCCAGTCTGATTAGGAGAGGTTGTGAGATGAGTGCGTGGGTATGAAAAAATTAAAAAACCCGCGCCTCTCGACGCGGGGAGCCGTGTGGACACATCCACACGGAAAAAACAAATCAACCGGACGCAATTAAAGCATCGTAACGGGGATGACCTTATCGTTACCCCTCAACGTAACGAGATTGTCATACAGACAGACGACTCCCCCGCCGCCGCGGATAACGCCCTTTACCCTGTCAAGAATATCAAATTTTGCGGCGTCGCTCTTTTGGGGGTCGGCGTGTTTCTTGATTTCAACAGGGTATAACGTGTTTCCCTCCGAAATCAGCAAATCAATTTCATTTCCGTCCCTGTCACGGTAAAAGTAGAGAGGGATATCCAAAATGCCCTTGTTGCCGTAACTTTTTATTATTTCCGAGACGATAAAGGTTTCAAAAAACGCTCCCGCCATCGCGCCGTTTTTCAGCACATCGGGAGTGTTCCATCGCGTCAGATAGGCCGCGAGTCCCGTGTCAAGGAAATATAGTTTCGGCGTTTTTACCGTCCTCTTGGTGATGTTGTTGTGATAAGGCTGAAGCAGGTAAACCAGATTCGATGTAACCATTACCCCAAGCCAACGTTCGGCAGTCGGTTGGCTGATGCCGACGTCGCGGGCGAATGAGGCGATATTTAATAATTGTCCCGTGTAACCGGCTGCGACGGTCATAAACTTTATAAACTTTACCGCGTCGCCTACTTGCGTCAAGTCACGGACATCCCGCTCTATATAGGTTTTGACATAGGCTCCGTAGAACATCTGCCAATCAAAGTCCGGGTTGGCGCAAAGCTCCGGCATGGAACCCCGATGAATGGCCCGCCAAACATCGGAATACGATACCACCGCCAAATTTTTTCTGCGACCGCTAAAGTAATCATCAGTGGGGATAAACGGTTCATTATATGGAACGCCATATATCTCCCGCAGGGACATTCCCGGCAGATTCAGTATTCCAAGCCGTCCGGCAAGGGATTCACTGACATTTTTCATCATTTTGAACTGTTGGGAACCGGAAAGAAAAAACAGCCCTTTCTTTTTTTCCCTGTCTAAGATAATTTTGATTTGCGGAAACAAATTTACGGCATATTGGATCTCATCCACGAAAACCGGCGGCGGGTTATCCTTGAAAAAAGTACCCCCCAACTCCTTCGCGGCGGAAAGAATAATCGGGTCGTCAAGCGTAACATAGTTTGCCGTATCGGCGACTTCTTTGAGTAAAGTCGTTTTGCCTGCCTGCCGCGCGCCGGTCACTAACACCGCGCCAAACATACGCGCCAGCTTGCGGATGGTTTCCTCCGCGTGTCTTGTATAATACAACGCAAACACCTCACGGCTATTGTAATATTTAATATTATAATAGCCGCTATTTTCTAATGTCAAACCAAAAAACCACAGGTTGAGAAAAAAATCGGTATTGCTATGTTATTCCAATTCTAAGCCATTCGGCTTAGAATTGGAATATGCGCGACATTTATTAGAATTATTGAACCATCGGGAAATACCCCGGAAAGAAATCAGCGAGTATCCACATGATGACTATACCGATGCCGAGCAGTATAAACGCGTATTTTGTCGTTTTGTTGAATATCTCACCTTCCCGGCCCACAAGACCCGCGGCGGCGGCGACGACTGCAATGGACTGAGGCGAAATGAGCTTGCCCATAACGGCCCCCACCATACTGGCGGTGACTGTGGCAAGTGGATTGAGCCCGAGCTGTATGGCAGTGATCTTTTGCAGGTTGCCGAACAACACGCCTGAGGAGTTTACCGATCCGGTAAGGAAGACGCCGAGGAAACCGATTAACGGGGAAAAGATCAAAAACAGCGGGCCTGTCTCGGCAAACACAAGCCCCAATGTGAAGGAGACGCCGGAATAGTTGGACAGGTACGCGATGGCAAAAACACAGATCATCGTGATAAGCGCAAACTTGATCTGTTTGAGGGTAGCGATAAAAATTTTGACCAGGGTGGAAAGCTTCATTTTAAAAATGAAATTCGTGAGAACTGAGACGATAAACAACGCTGTGCCGACAGCAGTCAGCATATCGAATGAAAACGCGGCCCCGTAAATTTCGGGAGCCTCGACAACAGGAGCGGCCCTGTAGACAACGCCATGCAAGCCGGGCCATTCGGGAACATTGATTATGAAGCCGAGACTCCTTGAGAAGTCCTTGAATGCCGTCGTCGACCAAAGGACCATCAAGCCGGTCACGAGAATGAAGGGCGTCCATGCATAAGCAATCCTGCCGGGTGAATAAGAGGACGCGTCTGTTTTCGCAATAGGGACGTCGTTCTCAAAACGCCAGATAGATCCGGGTTTCCAGTATTTCAGGAAAATAATCAGGCACACCAGCGAAACCAGAGGAGATAACAGGCTTGGCAATTCAGGCCCCATATATCGGGTAATGTACCAGTTGGGGATAATGTAGGCGACGCCCGCTGCCAGGCAGGCAGGAACAGCCTCTTTTGCAGCCTTCCAGCCGCACATGACGATAAGCATGAATATAGGGATAACGAGCGCGAATAAGCACATAACGCCGCCCACGGAGGCTGTCAGGATCGAAACGTCGATGGCGGCGACATCCGCCATCGCGATGGCCGGTATTCCGACCGGGCCAAAAGGCACGGGAACAGTATTACCCACAAGACAGACGACAGCCGCGGGTATAACAGGAAAACCAAGTCCGATCATCATGGCCGCCGCAATAGCGACCGGGATACCCTGTGCTGTTGTTCCTTCGAGGAACGCCGAGAAACAGAACCCGATCAGGATCGCTTGAATACGGCGGTCGTCCGAGATAGAAGAGATGGTTGACTTGATAACTTCAAAATTTCCGGACTCTATTATGAGATTATACAGAAAGACCGAATTTAAAATCAGCCAGCAAAGAATGAATATGCCGTTTACGGCGCCGTAAGCAACGGCCGAAAGCGCTGTTGCGAGAGGCATTCGGTAGATCGCAATCGCCACAAGAAATGTGAGCGCAAGCGCCGGAAATGTCACAAGATGGCCTTTCATCTTTTTTATCGCCAATGCCCAGAACATGAAAAACATGGGGATGGCCGCGCATAAACCCGTTAGAAAAATATTGTCCGCTACCGCAAAATAGTTCTGGGTCCACTGCATATTGGGAAACCTCCTCGTTGCGCTTTCGTGCCGATTAGTTTATTATAATAAATGAAACAAATATCGCTCTCCGAGCCGTTGCTCCTGTGGATGAAAATCTATGGAGGACGGACGATAGGGTGCGGCGGGAAACGGCCGCGCCTCCCACTTGGAAAGGTGAGGCTGCATTGTCATGATTAAGGTGCCGCCCTCCAAAGTGGGGGCGGTCTTTGTTTTTTGTTCGCCGGAATAAAGCCTGGCATCCATACTCCCAAGTGGCGGCGAGGATATCCGGACGGGCCAAACCAAATTTTCTCTTCACCAAGGGGAAGCGCTCGCGCCGCTTCCCCTTTCCGTTAAAAAGCCAGTCCGAATATTGAAACTTTTGCTTGCGGCACGGAGATTATACGCGTAATATATGGCCGGTATATGATCAGTGAGTGAACGGAGTCGGTTTTTACCATAAGAAAATAAACTTGAAAGGGGAATATCCCATGCCCGGTAAATATGTCACTTTCGGGGAACTGATGCTTAGGTTGTCACCCCCCGGTCAGGATTTATTCTTCCAACGTCCTCAGTTGGAGGCTACTTTCGGCGGCGCTGAGAGCAACGCCGCCGTCTCGCTCGCTAATTACGGGGAGGAGGTCGAGTTTGTAACCGCGCTGCCGTCAAACGCCATAGCTGACGCCGCCATAAGGGAGCTGCGCGGCGTCGGGGTTGGGGTATCCCATATCCTGCGAAGCGGCGGCCGTATGGGGATATACTACGCGGAACCCGGCGCCTCCATGAGACCGTCGAAGGTGATATACGACAGGGCTCATTCCTCCATATCGGAAGTATCCGCGGGCTTATTCGACTGGGAAAAAATTTTTAGCGGCGTGACCTGGTTTCATACCACCGGCATAACGCCGGCGCTCGCCGAAGGCACGGCGGACGCTGCGCTTGAAGCCATGAAGACGGCGCGGAGGAGCGGCGTGAAGGTATCCTGCGACCTCAACTACAGGAAGAACCTTTGGAAGTGGGGCAAGAGCCCCGAGGAAGTTATGACGGAGATGGCGGGCTTCGTGGACGTGCTCATAGCGAACGAGGAGGACTGCCAGAAGTGTTTGGGTATAAAACTCGAAGTGGACGTTACGAAGGGCGAACTCGACCCGACACAGTACAGAGATCTCGCCGTGCGCGTGATGGAACGCTTCCCTAACATAACGCACCTTGCGGTCAGCCTGAGGGAGAGTATAAGCGCCGATTGGAACAACTGGTCTGTCGTAATGGCGACGAGCGACGGGTTTTATTCCAGCAAAAAGTACGAGATCCGCGACATAGTGGATCGTATCGGCGGAGGCGACGCTTTCGGCTCCGGCCTGATATGGGGGCTCAATAACCTGAGCGGGCCGCAGGAGGCCGTGGAGTTTGCGGCTGCCGCTTCCGCGCTGAAACATACCGTTTATGGGGACTACAACCGAGTGAGCATTGACGACGTGAAAATACTTGCGGCGGGAGACGCGTCGGGCAGAGTACGGAGGTAGGGGAACCGCTGCTGCGGGAAGGAGTGGTTTCGTTGGAAAAACTTTATCACATTGGAATGGATGACACTCACGGAGCGGCTTACGCCATTTTGCCGGGCGATCCCGGACGTGTGGAAAAAATCGCGCGTCACTTCGATAATCCGCGTTTCTACTGTCAAAACCGCGAATACACTACATGGCTGGGCGAGGTATCCGGCAAGACCGTCATGGTTATGTCCACAGGCATGGGCGGCCCTTCCACCGCAATCGCGATTGAGGAATTATACCTGACCGGCGTTCGTAATTTTCTGCGCGTGGGCACCTGCGGCGGCATGGCGACTCCGGTCATCGGAGGCGACGTAGTCATCGCGACGGGCGCGATACGCATGGAGGGAACGACAAGAGAATACGTGCCGATCGAATTCCCGGCGGTTGCGGACCTCACGGTGACAAACGCGCTGGCGCAGGCGGCGAAAAACCTCGGCGTGAGATGGCACGCCGGTATCGTGCAATGCAAGGATTCATTCTACGGGCAGCACAGCCCGGATCGTATGCCCGTCGGCTATGAGCTGAAAGACAAATGGGACGCGTGGGTAAAGGCCGGATGCCTTGCTTCAGAAATGGAGAGCGCCACGTTGTATATCGTGTGCCAGATATTGGGCGCGCGCGCGGGCTGTGTGCTTAACGTCGTCTGGAACCAGGAACGCGAACGGCAGGGACTCTCGAACCCTCATGTGCATGATACGGAGGCGGCGGTTAAAGTCGCGGCGGAGGCTGTGCGTTTGCTGATTGAGGCGAAATAATAGGACCTTGGGGCGCTGCCCCAAACCCCGCCAGGGGATTCAATCCCCTGGACCCCTTTTTAAATTCCCGGTTTTGTCGAAATTCCATTCGACGAAACCGCATAAGTTTATGCGGGGGTTGTTCTCGGCTTCGCGGAGCAGGTTCTCTGATACGATCATCTCGGAGAGGCTCATTGTGCTGCGGATTCGCAGAAAGCGGATATTTTGGGTTCTTGCCGTGTTGCAGGTCTTGAGCGCGGCCTGGATCGCCAGGCGATCGTTTTCCAATACCATAGGAATTTTTACGCTGCCCGGCACGGTGGTCGTTAAACTGTTCGGGTAGGTCTCCTCGAATGACATGCGCTCGAATATCTTGCGCGTCACGAAATCCATTACCCCTATTCCGTTTGCGTTACCGCCCGTTTTACTTGAAAGATTGAGCGCGGCGACGCGCGCGATCCTCGGGCCGCCGCTCATCGTCGGCGTCGTATATCGTCCTATTATGTTAACGTCCGCTCCCGTACCGCTGATATCCTTGCCGATCTCGTCAATGACCAGGACGTCAAGAGGATCGAACGGGATGCTTGGGATCAAACCGTTCGCTTCCGCGAGAAGCTCCGGCTCCCTTTCCATTATTTCACGGGCCTCCAACACATCCAGCGCGGCAATGCCATGTCCGGCGTTTTCCACGGAGGCGACGGCGAAAAGCACACGGTTCTCCGCCATCACGACGCCGATCATATCCTCCAGATTTTGTCCGATACGCTCCGGCCCCAGAGAGTGACAAATATCCGCGCCCTTCTGTTTCCCCATGCCTATCACCAGCATCTTCACGATTCCGCTCTCGTACTTCCCGCGAAACGTCGTGTGCGGCTTTATCCTGTTGACCGGAACGATCCAGTCCGCTTCGCGGGCATATTTATCCTGATACACGGGCAAGCCGTTACGTCCGCGCCCGATTTCGACGATCTCCATACTCGATTTTATCGGCGCTTCCAAAAATTCCTCCGTGAGCCCCATCGATTCGAGCATGTCCCGCTGCCCTTCGGCTGTCGCGCCTCCATGACTTCCCATGGCCGGAAATACGAAAGGCGCTCCCCCGGCCTCGCGGATCGAACGGACGATCTCCCTTGTGATCTCAGGCAGTTTGTGAATACCCCTGCTGCCCGCAGTGACAGCGACGGTATCGCCCGGTTTGAGCCTCCTGATTCCCTCCGAAACCGCAATGCGGGCGCGGAGGGCCGCAATAGGCTCGTCCATATACGGGCAGTCGAATCCCTGCGTTATCTTCGCAATCCTCGGCAGCGGAACGGATTCAAGCATCGCTCGTATCACGGACACTGCAATTCTCCCTCCATTGTTCGATCCAAACGATCAACGTTGCGCGTTACTATAACATCAGTATCGAGGCCGCAGGGATTGGATATGAGAACCTGCCCTATGCGCAGCGGAGCCTCCGGATTTTGCTTGCGTATTTCGCCTATTACATCCATGACGCGCCCAAGCGGGATCGGCCTGGTCGTCCGCACGCCGGCGGTTATGTAATCCCCATTTTTCACGACGACGCTGCCGGCGATGGTCCTCATGGGGTTTTCTACCTCCTGCCTCACCCAGTCCTCCCCTCTCTCGCAGAGATTACCGGCGACGGCTTTCAGCCGGAGTTTTTCGCCCCCCTCGCCGCTGCTCTCGAAATCCGCGTCTATCACGCAGCCGTTGGGACAGAGGACGCACAGAAATTCGCCGGCAGAGCCTTCGGCATCTCTCATTGTTTCACCCTCACCTCAATGGATTTACATTCGTTCAGATAGGCGCGTTCCAGCCTGACCCAAATCATTTCGGCGGGATGCAGCCTCGCGTGGTTCTCCTGTTTTACAATCCGTCCGCACGATACAATCTCGACCGTTCCGTTTCGTGACGGACACTCAACGCGAAGCGCGAGCAAAACACCCTCGCCGCCCGGAGAGGAATATCCCGCCCTCAATACTTTCTGCGGCGTGACGTATCGAACCCCCGGCCCCGGTTGTACTGATACGGACATTGATTCCGGCTTCCCGCGCGGAAGTTTCTTTTTCCGTATATATGCGGTGGCGTTCGCTCCCGCCCGCGCGGCCTCCTCAGAGACCCAATCGACAAGGTCGTGAACATGCAGCGAGTTACCGCAGGAGAAAATCCCCTCCACGCTCGTCATGCAAACGTCATCGACGACAGGCCCTCCGGTCACGGGATGGATTTCGATTCCGGCTTCGCGCGCAAGCTCGTTTTCGGGTATCAGGCCCGCCGATAACAGCAAAGTATCGCACGGCACGAATCGCTCCGTTCCGGGGACGATGTTGCGGCTGCCGTCTACTTCCGCCGCATGGACGCCCTCCAATCTGTCTTGACCGGCTATCTCGACGATCGTCGTGTTCAGGTAAAGAGGTATTCCATAATCGACCAGGCATTGCAGGATGTTTCGCGGCAAACCACTTGGATAGGGCAGAATTTCAAAAACGCCCTCGACCCTGGCTCCTTCCAGTGTCATCCTCCGCGCCATTATGAGGCCTATGTCGCCCGACCCCAGTATTGCGACGCGGCGTCCCGGCATTATGTTCTCCATGTTGACGAAACATTGCGCGGTTCCGGCAGTGTATACGCCCGACGGCCTTGTGCCGGGTATCGAAAGCGCTCCCCTCGCCCTCTCGCGGCATCCCGTCGCGAGCACGACGGCCTTCGCCTCGACCTCCCGCAGAGCACCGGCGGAGGACAGCAACATCCGCCGGCCGGCGTCCAGGCTCAAAACCATCGTATCACAGGCAACCGGTATCCGCAGTTCGTTCAGGCGGTCGATATAACGGGCAGCGTACTCGGGGCCGGAAAGAGTCTCATTGAAGCGGTGCAGTCCGAAACCGTCGTGAATACACTGGTTCAAAATGCCGCCGAGAGCTCTGTCACGCTCAACCAGCAACAGATCATCGCAGCCCGCCTCTTTCGCCGCGACCGCCGCCGCAAGTCCGGCCGGGCCTCCTCCTATAATTACCAGATCTTTTTTTATCGTCTTCATTTGACTTTACCCGCGAACATGAATGAGCGAGGACCTCGCAGGAAACATTCCTCCGGGCTGTATCCATACTCGTCGCGCAGCATCCTGACGATCCTTGGAACGCAGAATCCGCCCTGACAGCGGCCCATCATGGTTCTCGCGCGGTATTTGAGGCTCAGAAGCGAGCGAGCGCCCAGAACATTCTCCACGGCGTCGCGGACTTCTTTTTTTGTTATGTGTTCGCAGCGGCAAATAACCTCTCCGTACTCGTGATTTTCACTTGCCATGTCCGCCTTAACCTCTTCCGGCAAGTCATGGAAACGTCCCGCAAAGCCGCGCCGCTCGGGGATGAAGTTTTCCTTGCGCCTCAGTTCCATATGCGAAGCTACCATGTCTCGCACATGCTCGGATATGGCCGGCGAACATGTGAGCCCCGGACTTTCGATTCCGAGAAGCTGAATAAATCCGGGCATTTCGGCGACGTCCTCTATGATGAAGTCTTGATTCCCTCCTATTTCAGGCGGGGAGAGTTTGGGTCTGTTGCCGGCAAAATTCCTTATGAAGTCGGACATTTGAAGATCCGGCAAAAAGCGAAGTCCTTCTTGCCGCAGCGTGGGCAAAATAGGCGTGGTAACTCTGTAATTCTCCCTGTTTTCGTCGGGTATGTAGTCGGCGCTGGGACCGATGAGGATATTGCCGTCCACCGTGGGCGTCAGATGGATGCCGAGGCCGGGATCGTTCGGTCCCGGAACAGGATAGATCAGAGTTTTTATTGACCCATCCAACCGTTTGTCCAACACATAGTATTCGCCCCTGCAAGCCCAGACGGGCGGCACATCGAGGCCGAGCATCCCGCTTATCTTGTCCGCGTAAAGACCGGCGGCGTTGATTACAACTCGCGAACGATATTTTTTTCCGCCCTCGGTGAGTTCAAACGCTCCGCTCACGCCATTCGTTTCGCTTTCGCCGCGCGGGACGATTTTTTTCAAACCTGCTATCTCGCTGCCCAGGTGGAAATCGACCCCGTTTACGCGCGCGTTTTCCGCGAGCGCAATCGTAAGACCGTAAGGGGATATTATCGCGCTCGTCGGAGTCCAGAGCCCCAGGATGCCGGAGACGCCGGGCTGGATTTTCCGCATGGCTTCATTACCCATCAGCTCCATCCCCGGCACTCCGTTAGCCTCGCCCTGCTCACGCTGGCGATGAAGGCCGGGCAGGTCTTCTTCGGAGAGCGCGACGGTCAGCTTACCGATCCTCTTTAAGGGAACTTTCAGCTCCGCGCAGAGTTTGTCCATCATCGCGTTGCCCCTGATATTAAAAACGGCCCTGCTGGTTCCGGGTTTGTAATTGATGCCCGAATGTAAAACGCCGCTGTTCCTGCAACTCGTGCCGAACGCGACGTCAAATTCCTTCTCGAACACTCCTACGCGCAAATCGAAGCGCGACAGCTCCCTCGCAATCGCGCTACCGACAACGCCAGCCCCAATTATCGCCACATCGTAATCCAAACGCAGAATAAATCCCTCCGCCTGCTCTATCTTGGCAATCCTGTATTGACCCCGACACATTACCATCCCGGAAGAATTATTGTCAAATATGACGGGTTTGATGGAGTTTTTTGTGGAGTTTGATCTTGTAACAGCATGTTTTGTGAATTGTGTCGGTTTTATTGGAGGTCATTGGTATCTACAACCTATGACTTGGCGTGTATAGTGGTAAAATCAAAGAACCGTTATATGTGATCGAAAGCATTTATACACAAAATATGTTATTTTAGGAACATACAGAAACCACCCGAGAGGATAACGGCTTATGCGAATAACAAAAGTCTATTTAGATAATTGCAGCTATAACCGTCCTTTTGATAATCAGTCGCAGATGAAAATTCGCTTGGAAACTGAAGCGAAACTCTACATCCAATCAGGAATTCGCGAAAAAAGATTTTCGTTGGTTTGGTCATATATGCTTGATTATGAAAACGACAATAACCCTTACGAGGAAAAGAAGAATGCCATAGCCCCGTGGAAAGAATTCGCGGATTATTATTGCTCATCGTCAGACGAAATATTTTACGCAGGGGGTAAGATTATGGAGTATGGAATTAAGGCGAAAGACGCTTTACACATCGCTTGTGCCATAAAAAGCGGTTGCAAATATTTCATAACAACGGACAATAAACTCATAAACAAAGCCATATTGAAAATTAAAATCATCAATCCGATAGATTTTGTCAGAGAAACGGAGGAATTACCATGAGAACGGATAATGTAGTGCGTCTTGAAGCAATGGAAGCTCTTATCACTACCATCGGCGCTGTGGACACCGAGCGCTTTATAAGTATGGTCAAGAGGGACACTTTTGACTACACCGAGTGGCAGCGTAAGTTATGGAGCGACAAAAGTATTGAAGAAATCCACGCAATGGCGACGGAACATGAAAAGAGCCGGATATAAACAGTACGATGAACTTGTTTCAACAGAAATTCGCCGAATGAAGTTCAACCAGTGATCCCTATTGCCTATTTTTTTATCATTTCGTGAAAGAAATAAATCTTGTGCGGCCTGCCAGCCATATAATCGCTGATTTCCCCGGCAATCCTCCGCCAATACTGGGTGAATGAAGCTTTGTCACGATAGATGGCGGCAAACGCCCTTGCCTTATCCGGATAATACCGGGCGATCAAATCCAGCACTGCGCTCCGGTACCTCCCGCGCAGATTCAGATTCTCAAAACATACCATCTCGGCAACCTCAGACGCATGATCAGCCACGCGCCGCCAATCCGAAAAAAACGGAAAAATCGGAGAGATGAACGCGTATACGGGTATTCCAGCCTCATTCAAGGCTCGCATGGTTTCCAGACGTTGGCGCGGCGCGGCGGCATGGCGCTCTGTCAATCTTGCGAAACCTTCGTCCATCGACGACAGCGATATTCCGACATGCACGTCGCTCATTTGGGATAATAGATCCGTGTCACGTATCACCAGAGGCGACTTTGTCAGAATATCCACGCGGGCGTTCGCGTCCTTTAGCTGCATCAAAATATTCCGCGTTTTTTCAAATCGCTTCTCAAGAGGATTGTACGGATCCGTTACGGAGCCGATGAGCACGGTCTTTCCGATAACAGCCTTGAGCGGCAGAGGTTTTGCGCACTCTTTCACGTCCATAAACTCGCCCCAGCGTTCGCCGTCATGTCCGGTAAATCGCGCGATAAATTCGGCATAGCAATACACGCAGCCGTGGTTACAGCCAACATAAGGATTAATAGCAAAGTCCGCGTCCGGCAGTTTCGAGCGCGTAAGCAGATTTTTAGTCTCAATCGTTTGTACACGCATGGCATGTAACCTCTCTAGCGTTTAAGAATTAATAGCATTGATCCAGCCTGATGCAAACCACGCCGTCATCGGCGAATTTGTTATAATTATACAAGTATGCGAGGGAGGTATGCCGCGATGAAAAAACATTTTTTAATCATTGCCGCTGTTTTATTTGTTGCCGCTGCGGCGGCAATTGCGGCGGAGACCGCCCTTGTTGCGGACTCGATGCGCTACGATCCAAACACGGGCTTGATAACAGCCATTGGAAACGTCCACATCACAAACCCGGACGGCGAGGTTTTCGGCGACTATGGGAGCGGATACTCGGACGGGGATAACATAGAAATGCACGGCAGTGTCAGAGGACATTTCAAGGACGACGATGGCGGCGTGATAAACTTTTCATGCCTGTCGGTCGAGATCGTGGGACGCGACAGCTCAAACCGGGTAATTTTGGCGACAGGCAACGTCAAACTGTCTAAGGGAAACGACGCGCTCTCGGCGAGTATGGTCGTATGGAACTCAGGGGCTCAGAGTTACAGCGCGTCGGGCGGGGCGTTGGGAGAATTTGCGGCTTACTCCATTGACGCTGACGATGTGTCGCGGGAGAAAGACGCTTTTTCAGCGCGAAACGTCAGACGTTTTCACGAGCGAACCAGAAATATAACTATGTCCGCCTCGCGCGTCGACGGAACGCTGAGGGGTGATGAGGTAGTCGAAATGACTGCCGTAGGCGGCGTGGTGATCACCATGCCGGACAAGGACGGAGTAATGACCAGAGCGACCGGCGCGAGAGGAATTTATTCCGTAGCGCGCGGCACCGTCGTGCTGTCGGGCGGCGCCACTATAACGCAGACGGGACGCGTGCTCAACTCCGATGAAATAGTGTACTTCCTCGACACCGGGCATATTGACGCCCAGGGGAACCCATCCATAATCTTTGAAACGGGCAGGAGTAACTAAGTGCCCGCATCCTTCAAAGCCGCAAACTTATACAAGCAATTTAAAAAAAGGCTGGTAGTGGAGGACGTGAGCCTCGTTGTGAACACGGGCGAGATCGTCGGCCTTCTTGGTCCTAACGGGGCAGGCAAGAGCACGACGTTCTACATGATGGTGGGACGCATACTGCCGGACTCGGGGCAGGTCATTATCAACGAGCGAAACGCGAGCACAATGCCGATGTATGAAAGAGCCCGGCTGGGCATCGGCTATCTCCCGCAGGAACCGTCGGTGTTCCGCAGCCTGTCCATTGAAGACAACATCAAGCTTGTTCTGCGCTCTAACGGTATGAACGCGCCCCTTGCCGACGCGGAGTGCAAAAGGCTGTTGGGAGAGATGGGACTGTCCCACATCGCTTCCGCTCCCGGATACGCGCTGTCAGGCGGTGAGCGCAGAAGAGTCGAGATAGCCCGTTGTCTCGCGATGAAACCCAGCTTTATTCTGCTGGATGAGCCATTCAGCGGAATCGACCCGGTGGCTGTTTACGACTTGCAGGAGATTGTCTCCGATCTCAAGCGCAAGGGCTACGGTATTCTGCTCACCGACCACAACGTCAGGGAAACGCTGGCTATTACCGACAGGGCGTATCTCATGTATCAAGGCAAAATATTCCTCGAAGGGCCTCCGGAGCAGATAGCTAATAATCCGGAGGCCAAAAGATATTATCTCGGAGAGCGTTTCGAGTGGTAAATACGCAATCCTCCGCGCAGATGTCCGGCATGGCGGGCAGGGCCATGCGGATGATGGCCGGCACGCTCGCGAGCAGGACTCTTGGTCTGTTCCGCGAGGTGCTGACCGCGCGGTTTTTCGGGGCTACTCCGCTGCTGGACTCATTCAACGCCGCCTATACCCTTGCCAACCTGTTACGTCAGTTGCTTGCGGAGGGCGCGTTATCCGCCAGTTTTGTGCCTGTGTTCTCCCGCGTTCACCAGAGGGATGGTGAAGACGCGGCTCGCTCGCTGGCGCGTCAGGCCTGGGCCGTGCTGCTGATTGTATGCCCGATCGTTGTGCTGTTGGGTATCGCCGCTTCTCCTCTGCTGATTCAAGTGATAGTGCCGGGTTTCGAGCCCGATCAGGCGCGCCTCGCCTCATCGCTCACAAGGGCGCTCTTTCCCTTCCTGTTTATCGTATCCGCCGGCGCTCTCGCAATGGGAATACTGAACAGCATAGGGAGCTTTTTTATTCCGGCTGTGGCCCCTGCGGTAAGCAATCTCGCCTTCATTATTATATTACTGGCGTTCAGCAAAAATATTTCCATCTGGACTATGGTAGCGGCGGTGCTCATTGGCGGAATCTGCAATATGAGCTTGCAGTGGGGCGCGGCGTGGAGGAGCGGTTATCCTCCGCTCCCGTCGAAGCCGGACATGTCGAACCCGGACATGCGCCGTATGCTGTCGCTCTTTCTGCCATACGCGGCAGGACTGTCGCTGAATCAGATCAATCCGGTGATAAGCCGCATGCTTGCGTCGTACCTCGGCGGCGGAGTGATCTCGGTGCTCAACTTCGCGGACAGGATAATACAACTGCCGCTCGGAATTTTCGTGATAGCAATTTCACAGGCGGTGCTGCCGATGCTGTCGCGTCTTGACCAGGACGACAGAGCAGGATTTCAGACGTTCGTCAGGGACGCCCTGCGCTTCAACCTGTTTGTCGTCCTCCCCGCGTCGCTGGCGATAATAATGCTCTCCTCGCCCATTGTCCACATCCTCTACGTGCGCGGCGCTTTTCGCGGATGGGCATGGACGGCGACGTCCGGAGTGCTCGCCTATTACGCCGCCGGACTTCCGGGGATGGCATGCAACACAGTCATCATGCGCGCGCTCTACGCGAGAAGTATGCCAAAGGCTGCCGTGCGCGTCACAGCCTTCACCGTCGCGGCAAACCTAACGCTCGGACTAGCGCTCATGAGCCGTTATTCATACCTCGGGCTCGCTGCCGGTACGTCTGTCGCGTTCACAGGGGCGGCGTGCCTTGGGGCTTATCTGCTGTCGCGTGACATTGGAATGAGGATTAAACTGTTTGATGCCGCTTGGCTCGCGAGGCTGTCCGCCTCATGCCTGTTGATGTGCGCCGCGCTATACGCCGCCACGACGCGTTTCCCTTACGGAGCGGACGACCGGCTGTCCCTCAGGATGCTATGGATGTGCGCCATGATTATTTTGGGCAGCGGGCTTTACGCAACAGTGACAACTGTCTTAAAATGTCCCGAGTGGGAATGGATAAAAGGAGCTCTATACAAACGACGGAGGTGTGACTGATGAAAGTATTCTCGAACAGGTTTCGTATCCCGGCGATTTTGGCGGTCGCCGCGGCAATTTTAATCTGGGCGTGCCAGGCGGCGGCAAGCCCTATGAAAGACGTCGAAAGACTGATGCCGCCCCGTACGGTCCTCAGCTTCTTCGAAGGTCAGGAATTTGCGGACCTCGTGCTCAATGCGCGGGGTAAACTCACATTTCTCTACGTGGATCGCAGATTGGCAGACGCCCTGAGACGCCTGCGGGAGTTGGAATACAGCAGCAGCGGCCCTTCGTCGGGAATCCCCTCGCAGGTATTCGCATACGCGACCAAGTCGAAAAGAAGGCACGTACTCTTCATAACGAGAGTGCAGCCCCTAAAGAGATGGACATTCGACCCGTCCCTGCTCTCAGTCGGAGGCTACTCCCCGGTAAAAGAGGATATAATTACGGGTATATCCGACAACCCCTCTATTGAACTAAAATTCGGCGAAATAAATCTTAATGAAGGTTATAACGGCTATATCGGCTTTTTCGTACCCGCTGAAAATGTGAAGCCGGGGGAGACGATTAACCTGGGCTACGCGGAGGATCTCGTGGAATGGCAAGTCCCCAATTAAAATCAACGCACGTTTACTCATGCGCCGACTGCCGGCACAAATTCGAGACAGAGGAATATGCGAACCGCTGTCCCTTATGCCGGTGCAAGGTGTTGATACATCTCGAAGGTGAGCCCCGCAGGACGCGTAAATGCGGGAGCGGCGGCAACTGCGGCGGTTGCGGCGGCGGATGCTCCTGCGGCGGATGCCGTCACTGAAACAGGCTTGCAAGATAATTTCATAACGCTGGGAATAGAGACGAGCTGCGACGATACGGCGATCGCCGTGATGCGGGGAGAACGCGGGATCATGAGCAGCCTGGTATCGAGCCAGACTGAAGATCACTCGGTTTTCGGCGGCGTGGTTCCCGAACTCGCGTCGAGAAAACATCAGGAGACGATAATACCCCTGATCCGTATGGCGATGTCCAAAGCTGAGGTGACGCAAAGCAATATCGATCTGATTGCCGTCACAGCAGGCCCCGGTTTGATGGGTTCCTTACTTGTCGGCGTTATGACGGCAAAAGCTCTGTCTCAGGGTTGGGATAAACCGATATTGGGCGTGAATCACATGGAAGGGCATCTTCACGCGTCGATTCTCGCTCACCCATCTTTAATCGCGCCTTTTTTGTGCCTGATCGTCTCAGGCGGCCACACGGAGATAGTGCTCGCCCGCGAGGGACGAAATTATACTCTGCTTGGCGAAACGAGGGACGACGCTGCGGGAGAAGCTTACGACAAAGCCGCGAATCTGATGGGTTTGAGTTATCCCGGCGGCCCTCTCATCGAAAAAATGGCGCAATCGGGCGACCCGAACGCTTATGCGTTTCCCATCGGCATGAAAGGAAGCAAGAATGTCGAGTTCAGCTTCAGCGGAATGAAAACCGCGCTCCGCACAACGGTCGAGCGGATAAAAAAAGAGGGAGAGAAACTTCCCGTCCCCGATATTTGCGCGTCATATCAGAGGGCTATTACCGAGGCCCTGCTCGCCAAATTATCGCTCGCAGCCGAAATAACCGGTCTGCGCCGTGTTGCTATTTCGGGAGGTGTAGCGGCTAATACCGCGTTGCGGGACGGCCTTCGCGCGATGGGAGAAGCTCGCGGATGGGAGATTTTTATACCGCCGAAAAATTTCTGCACAGACAACGCGGCAATGATCGCCGCCGCGGGTTACGCGGCGTATGCGGGCGGCGATCGCTCTGATCTGACATTAACGGCGGACCCTGGGTGGTCGATTTGGAGTAAATAAAAAAATAAAACCTTGGGGCTCCGCCCCAACCCCCGCCAGGGGACGCAGTCCCCTGGACCCCAATAATGGGAGTCCAGAGGGCT
>Ga0099364_10004687_pt1 | contig 20641 bp, 15 predicted proteins | sample TergutTh196P3_FD_73070 | JGI IMG/M metagenome (GOLD analysis project Ga0099364, IMG submission 73070) | Microcerotermes parvus P3 segment gut microbial communities from Pointe-Noire, Republic of the Congo - Th196 P3 | ecosystem: Host-associated > Arthropoda: Insects > Digestive system > Gut ... | reverse complement strand
CCGATCTTTTTGTCTATTCGTTTTCATATTCTAGAGGGTAGGTGTGTTGAGCTTAATGCTTGTTACCGTTATAAACTCCCCCCCCCCCCCCCGCAGAGGGGGGGGGGGAACTAGGAACGAATAAATGCGTTCCCTACAGATCATTACTTATCAACCTTGCGTCTCCTGACAGGTTTTGTCTTATTCTTGGATTTCCCTGATATTCAACTCTACCTCCTCCTGTCATCTGTATGGTCAGCATTTCTGTGACATATATCGCACCTCTTACTCCTCCACTTAGAATTATATCAGCATTTTCTATTATTAAATCGCTGGCATTTAAACGACCGCCGCTTCTTTGTTCAATTTTCGCATTGTATGCTTTACCTGACAGAATAACAGTTGCACCGCCCGATGTATATAAATCTAATTTTTCAAGTACACTAGCATTAACACGTCCTCCTGATGATGTATTGATATTAGCTTCTTTTACGAAGAAATTATCGGCATTAATAGTTCCACCGCCAGAGTGAGTAATTTTAGCATAATCTGCAGTTCCAGAAATATTTGCAGTGCCTCCTCCGGAACGATTAAGATCTAATTCTTCTGAAACAAGCATTGTGATCCTTCCTCCACCTAAAGTAGTGACATTTGCTTTTTTTATATTGAAATTTTCAGCATTAATATTTCCACCCCCACTCATATGAATATTTGCATAATCAGCAATACCTGACAGGTTCAAAACACCACCACCACTTCGGTTTAGTATTAGCTCTCCAATTGTAATTTCGTTAAGTTCAATAAGTCCTCCACCTGTCTGTTTTACATTTAGTTTAGGTAAATCAACACCGGATTCAAAAAATATTCTACCTCCGTAATTCTTATCAAGGTTCTCTATGCTAGGTGCGTTTAAATACAGAATTATTTTCCTACTCGTTTCTGCAGAATCAATACGAAAACCAAATATATACACATTTGCACCTCTAGGATTTTGATTTCCGTTTTGTATGGTAAGTGTATTTCCACTATACTCATACAAAACTTTATCAAAATCGCTTTCCTTTTCTGCTTTTGCTATCAGAGAAACCTCATCTGATTGTGTGAAATACAGGTCTATCTTTCCTTTCAGAATAAGGTTCTGAAAAACAGCAGCTGGAAAACTTTTCTCTACAGTAAACTTTGTAGAATCTGCATTTAAAAAGTTTATAAAACACAATATGCAGATAGTTAAATTAATCAACAAAGATTTTTTCATTGTTTATACTCCTTTTCAATTTTATTTTTTATTCTTGGATTTACAATCCCTATTATAATCAAAATAACACCCAAGATACATAAATAAGCAAAAATAATACTTTCTTCAAAAGAAGTAGAAGAGTAATAGTAGTAGTCATCTTGGTAATAATAATTGCTATAAAAAATATTAGTATACACAGTTATCGCGTTAAGCATTATTGCACTTAAAGATAGACAGAGTCCTGATTTAAGCCATCTATTAATTTTAGCATACCTGAATAAAAGAAATAAACACCAAGGATAAATTAAGCAGATAGTAGTTATAGATAAACCTTTTATATTAGTCACAGCAATTAGTAAATAAAGCAATATTGTGTTTAAAAGCATATAAATTAATCCCTTTTGTTGAGAAATTAATCCTTTTATCGGCAGTTGATGAAGAACAAAAGGCAAGAACAACACAGATAATCCATACAGAACAGAAATACAAGATATTAAAATCCAGTTTCCACCTTCATGTAAACCAATAACTAGTAATAAGAAAAGTAAACTCACTGTAAAACTAGCAATAGTGCATAAAAACTTCTTTTTGGGAGCAATGAGAGGTATCACAGTAACAGATGCTGCTACGAAATGTGCAGCTAGCACTATATAAAACCAGTTTAAAGTTCTATTATATGCAAGATTCACAATGAAGCAGACAATAATAGGAATCATATAAATCACAGCAAGCCATACACCTACGTAAAATGATTTTTTCTTAGTAACGCCATATTGTTCGCCCATAAATTTCAAAGGCACATTGAAGTAGAAACCTAAAAAACACGCTATCGCTATTAATATTGCCGAAATAATAATATTGCTAATAGTTATGTTTTTAGATACGAAAATGCCCATTAATACACCAGTTATAATTGGTAAGGTTATTATTGTTGCACAACCTATCCCAAAAAGTTTTGAAGTTTTATTTACTTTATTTATACATCGTGAAAGAAGTGTAGTTTTTTCCTTAACTAAAACCTCATCTAAGCTATCATTCTTCATTTTTGAAGCCATTTCCTTGCAGTTTTCACAATTAATTAAATGTTCTTCTACCAGTTGTTTACTCTCGGCACTACATACTTCTTCATGGTAAAGTGGCAGTAAATCTTTTATTATGTCACATGAAATATTCATTCTTCCTCCAAAATTTCTTTAATTTTAAGCCGGGCTCGGTGGTAAGTAACACATGCCCAGTTTGTTGTTTTACCAAACAGCTTTCCTATCTTTTCAAAAGACAAGTCGCCAAATACACGCAAATGAAAAACCTCTTTATAAGGCTCTTTTAAACAATGTACAGCCTTGTGAATTTGAAAAATCAGTTCATCGTTGTTTGATGAAAGTTCAGTTTCTACATATGTTATGCTTTCGGCTTTTTTTTGAGAACGCTGCTCGTCTAAAAACAGGTTTTTAGCTATAGAACACAAGTAAGTAAGCTCAGATGATTCACCGCGAAAGTTCGAGTTTGACGTTAGAACTTTCACAAAAGTTTGTTGAGTAATTTCCTCAGCAGTGTCTTGATTCTTTGCAAGTGTCATCACAAATGAATACACTTGTGTATAATATTTTCTATACAATAAATCAAAATCTGTTTTCAATTTTAACCTCTTTTTAAGCCTTCTATAAAGTTAGACGTAAAAAACTGTCTTTTATTACAAAAATTATTTTATTAATTAATATTTGTCAAGTTTTTTTTATGTAATATGATTGAAATATAAAAGATTAAATAAAGAGTTGAAGTAGAGGAGGATTTATATATAAATACCGCCTCACACCGAAGGTGTCGATCGCTACGTAGAAAACGATGCCCCATACACCAACCGCATCCTGAAGGGATGCAACCGACAATTTATGCATTTTGTAGAGTTCGGTACAGGCAACACCTCTAGGTTCCATACCTTCGGCATGGGGATCAAGGTGGGGGTGTCGTTTTCTATGTAGCGATCGATCCCTTCGGGATGATGTGGAGTACAGATGGAATTAGGAACGAATGAATGCGTTCCGTATAGGCAACTCCCCCCTGCCCCCCCTCAGAGAGGGGGGGGGTAGCCCCCTGCCCCCCTCATAGAGGGGGGTGAGAGTGGAACCCTCATAGAGGGGGGTGAGATTGGAACCCTCAGAGAGGGGGGGTGAGAGTGGAACGAATAAATGCGTTCCCTACTGGTCATTCTGCCCCTGTTACTAGTCCTTTAATCATAAAGTTTTGAAATTCAAGAGGTAGAGTTTGCCAGATAGAGTTAAATAGCACAATGTTTCCATAGTTATTAACAGCAGGCCCGTTTCCTAGCCCCATCACATATCCTTCACCTTCAAAGAAAACACCGAACCAGATTTCATTATTAATGGGAAAATTAATAGCAGGAATTAGATCAATTTCAGTCCAGTTGTTCCAAATGACATCGTATGGGTTAACAGGTTGACTATGAATTTCTGTTCCGGGCATAAGCGGAGTACCTGAGCCGCCGGAATAAACTTTTAAAGTGAAAGTTCCATCTCCAAAACCAATACCATCGGGAGTATCATTCTCCCAGAAAGCGATTTTGCTAAGAGTTCCATCTGCAACGCCAAGAGCAATAAGTTGTTCGGCATCAAAACGTTGTACAGCAGTATAGCTAACAGGGTCACCATATTCAATACCTAAAGCCCCCACAATATTATTTCCTGAACCATGGCTAATCCAGATGTCATAACCGGGAAATTCCTCCCATGTAATTCTGACATTATTACCTTCAATAGTAGCAAGAACATTTTCTGGTGAATTTGCCCTTTCGTAAAGCATAACATTAGGGTAAACAATGTCATCAGTACCAATTTCTAAGAAGTCATCTTGATAAGGTAGATAATATCTTTTGGTGATTTTCAATGAATAAGTAAAGCTAGAATATACATTTTCAAAGTTAAATTCGCCGTTATTATCTGTCGTGGTTTCATAATAACCCAACCCGTCTAAGATAACAATAGCGTCAACGAGCCCTTGTGGAGCGTCATTAGAAATAACTTTTCCAGACACAACAACAGTAGGCATTTGCACTAGAGTAAAATCAAATTGAGTGGTTTGTAAATCTGTTATATTTTGTTCAAAAGAAAATGGGAAATAACCTTGTTTGGTTGCTGTGAAACTTTGATTACCTTCTGGTAAATAAGTAAATAGATAGTGACCTTGTTCATCAGTAAATGCCCTTCGCGTTGTATCAGTAAGCCTTATTTCCACACCTTCAAGTGGTAGAGGTGGATTTCCAGAAGTAACCACACCAGAAAGATGTCCTGTGTTGCTAATATCAAATTGGAACATAGTATTAGGAACGCTAGCGGCGATACCACTAGAATCGCCTATTACAGGCTCGAAAGCATCAAAATCAGGACCATTAGTTGTACGTGTCCACCAAGAACGATTCTGTTCTGGCGTACTAGTAATATGGAAAACATTTGCAGTTCCATAAGAAGCAGACCAGTTTTTCACAACAGTAACTACTAAATTTCCGCCGTTATAGGCATAAGGAGTAGAAAATGGTACGAAAAGATTGAAATTACCACCGGGTATCGCAACATGTAAAGGAGCATCATAGACTAAAACAGCATCTGTTAGTGGTATAAAATCATCTACAGTTGCACCAGAAAAAACAGATTTTTCTGTAGTATGAAGATAAATTTGAACCGGTATATTTTCTGTTGGTGGCTGTATAGCACTTGAACTAAACCTCCAAGTAAGATTTTGTATAATACCCTGTTGAATCATTTCTTCTTCGTGATAAATGGTCTGTGTGAGGCTTCTTCTAAAATAGTAATTCACTGGATAATTGGAGGTAAAATCTGTACCCATAGGCCAACTTCCTATAGTTACAACGCCTTCTGGTATTTTATGCACGATGTTAGAAGCTGTTACATCGGAAAGGTTATTATTTGTCCAAACAGAACACACAAACCACACATGGTCACTAAAATCTGTAGCACTTCGCCATGTTTGATCGAAGAAGGTATAACTGTTCTGACCTTCTAGTCGATAATTACATCAAAGATATTGAACTGATAAAAACATGTGGGGTGTTAAAATTGTCACAGTTCAAAAAAAAATTGTTGACAAAAAAAGATCTTTTTTTTTTAATGTACCAAATTCAAAAAAAAGGAGTCTAAGAACATTAAAAGACTTTTAAAACCCATAGTACTTTTTGTACTAATGACTATTTTTATGGCTACAGCACTGCATTCGCAAATGCCGGGCGTTAACGTGAACGTAACCATTGAAAGACGATGCTCTGGATGCGGTTGGGGCGGTATCGCTTCTGATGTGTTTGAAGTTGATGTTTTCCTTACTGGACATCAAACACTACCTGATAAACGTGTCTACTTTGGATACATTTTTAATGGATTCGGAGTAGTTTTCTACCCTATAGAAACAGGCTATACATCAGTTAGATTTGAAGTTACCCCTTATACTGGAGGGCAAACCCAAAAAGGTCTTTTGTCAATGGGGCATTCGGGACCATTGCCATTCAGGTTTAACCTACTCCCCGTACCACCGGGACAACAACACATGTGTAGGTGATGAATTGTTTAAGGTAGGGGTTGGGTTGTACAATTGAGTAAAACTCAACTTCCTACCTCTTAGCATCATTTATGGATTTAATTATTGTGATTTTTACAATCAACTTATTAGTTAATCGCACTTTTTATAAAGATCCACACATGTTTTGGTGAACCCTATTAGCTCTTTAACCGCTTGTATGCTTCATGAAAATCGTACTAACATAGTTTTCTCTGCAAAATTAAATTTTTAGAGCAGATTTTTACTTATGAAAAGAACAATTTTAATTATTATTCACTTGATACTTTCCACTAATTTATATAGTATAACCATAGAAAAAATAAAAGATATCACATTTAGTAGAAAAATTTTAGAGTATGATAATTATTTTGGAACGGTTACAGGGTACAATAACACACTGATAATGCAAAACGCCTATTCATTAGAAGAACTTGCAATTTTAGATGATGGAACACTAAATAGAGTTGCCTATTTTGAAACTGCTTCTTCTGAAGGTGCCCGTTTATTTTTATATGAGGGTAAACTATATGTATTTAACAGAAGTTTTAATTTAGCAGGAGCGCCAAATTATTTTTTTAGAGTTTTTGATATTGAACAAAGCCCCATGAAAGAGATAATAAATTATATTGCACTTCCTGAAGTTGTTACACATGCAGTACCTTCTGTGAATTTTCTAGAAGATTATGTATATATTTCATTTTTAGGTCTTAGCGGTCATCAGACAGTAAAGTATAATTTAAGTAATTTAACATTTTCCAATTTTGTGGTTCCAGCTTTAGGTGGGAGTTGGATACGTTTCTTTGGTTCTATAGTTATTTCACTTATGATAAGTAGTAGCCATCAATACTATTTAAGTTTTTTTGAATTATTAAATGATCGGACGAAGCATATTAACGATTTTATGTTACCATTTAATATTAATGATGATATATATCTTTATCATTTGAGCGGAAACAATATAATTTTTCCACATGAACATGGTGCTTTAGTCATAGATATTTTTGATATTTATAATCCTTATTTGCTTTATGAAATAACCGTTCCAGATGATTACAAACCCAACAATGTTATTTATAAAGATGAATATATGGTATTTTCGTCACACAGTTCTGAAATATTAATTTATCAATTGTTATCAAATGGGCAATTTTACTTGAAAACAAAAAAAAATGATACATATATCGGCTCAATGTGGAATTTATACATGAATGAAAAATTTCTGTTTAGACAAAGAGGCTTGGATTTGAAAGTGTATGATATCGAATCTGAACACTTTGATGAAATATACCAATATGGTATTAATGAAAGATTAGTATCGTATTATGCAAGTAAGGATAATTTTTATATTTTACAAACAGACGTCTTACATAATTCTTTACACATAAATTCAACAATGTCAAACATTGATTTTTTTATACCAAATGAAAAATATCATGATATAGACAACATATGGCAATTTCAAATAAAAAACAATATATTTGCAATTCTTGGGACTAAGGCTCATTCAAATCTTTTTTTTGACATTTATGATGTCTCAAGTAATGACATTAAGATGATTTATCAAGATGATATATCATCTGATACTACAATGTTTTTACTATCAGAAAAATATGTGTTGCTAAGTACAAGAAATGATATCAATGTTTTTGAATTAATTGACAATGAACTTGTTTTTTGGGGTATTTTAACATACGAAACCTTGTTACACCCGACAAGCGAACAACATAAAGATTTCATAATAACATATGATACATTAAACAACAATATTATATTTAGAGACAAAAACGAACTACAAAAAAACATATTTAATCCAAAGCTTTATAATGTAAGTCAACTTAGTTACACTGAGAATATTATTATTAATAATTATACTGTTACTAATTTTAATTGGGCATCTAACTTGTATAGTTATGATATAAACAACAACAATATTCATCATTTTTACACTTTTCCAGAGCATTTCAGAATTTCAGTAAATGCTTATAATAGTATTGTTACAGATAATGCTAATCAGAAAGATTGGTCGCAATATTATACCATTGTAAATCAAGATTTTGTCAAGGTAGGAGAAAAAATAAATCGAGATAGAGAAGTTTATAAAACATACTTCTATCCTGAAAACAAAAAAATGATTGAAGTGAGTTTTTCAGGTATTTCACTATTTGATATTTGTTTTAAAGAGTATGTTACTGAAAATGATGTAACAATCTCGACAGTCGAAAAAGAATTCATTACGAATTATCCCAACCCTTTTAATCCAACCACTACGATCCAATTTAACATTGTGAGTGATGGTAATGTTAAGATTGATATTTATAATTTCAGAGGACAGCATGTAATAACAGTTTTAGATAATTATAAAAAAAGTGGAATGCATCATATTACATGGAATGGAAAAGATGAAAAAGGACAAAATGTATCAAGCGGTGTTTATTTTTATCAAATGCAACATGAAAATACATTACATACTAGAAAGATGCTTTTGTTAAAGTAATATTGCACGGTATTAGGAACGAATAAATGCGTTCCGTACGGGATGGGGGGGATCAATCCCTTCGGGATGATGTGGTGGGGGTGTCGTTTTCTACGTAGCGATCGATCCCTTCGGGATGATGTGGAGTACAGATGGAATAAGGAACGAATGAATGCGTTCCTTATAGGCAACTCCCCCCTGCCCCCCTCAGAGAGGGGGGGGTAGCCCCCTGCCCCCCTCAGAGAGGGGGGGGGTAGCCCCCTGCCCCCCCCTCATAGAGGGGGGTGAGATTGGAACCCTCAGAGAGGGGGGGATTCCCCCCCCCATTATTTATTTCATTAGCACCATCTTCTTTATCGCCGAATATTCACTTGTTTTCATTTGGTAAAAAAAGACACCACTTCCTACGCTTCTTCCGTGTTCATCGTTTCCGTTCCATTCAATGTTGTAAACCCCTTCGTCTAGTACATCGTCAAGTAAAGCTCTTACTTTCTGTCCTCTAATATTGAAAATATCAATTTGAATATGTCCTTTATCCTTCTTTTCAAAAGCGATAAAAGTAGAAGGGTTGAAAGGATTTGGGTAATTTCCAATTAAGGCAGTAACAAAAGAGATGTTTTTGTCATCATCTGAAACTATTCCTACTAAAACATCAGTAATTACATATTCCGATTCACCGGAAATATAAATAGCTTTGAGGGAATAAACATAGTTTGTTTCTATATTGCTTTCAGGTACGGTGTCTGTATAAGTTAAATTCGTTGTTGTTCCTATTGTCTCTCCGTCTCTTTGCAGCTGGTAACTTATAGGTGCGCCTGTGTATTCTTCATAATCTGGAATCTTCCATGTTAATATAACGTCAAATGTTCCAAACATATTTACACCAGCAAAGTCCTTTGGTGGGCTGAAAATCGGGTTGAAGTTTTTAATTATGTCGTTTGAGAATCCAGCTTCTGAAGAATGATTTCCTGTATATGAAGATTTTACGGCATATACATAAGTTCCCATAGGTAAAAATGACCAATGTGTGTCAAGGGAAGTTAACTCATAGGCATTTTCGGTAATTAGAGTCCAGCTGCTTTCGTTGTTCTCATCTCCTTTCATCAATCTGTAAACATTGAAGCCTTCAAAAGCACGGTTGGTGGTTAGTTCTTTGCTTAGTTGTCTTTGTGTGTTTATGGTGTAATTTTTGTTGTCATTTCTTAGCAATGAGGGGAGGGAGGGGGTGGGGGAACGCATTGAGAAGGTTGGATTCATAAGTGCGTTCTTTGCTGGAAACTCCCCCCTGCCCCCCTCAGAGAGGGGGGTGAGATTGGAACCCTCAGAGAGGGGGGTGTGCCTGCCCCCCTCAGAGCGGGGGTTGTCCCTGCCCTTCTCAGAGCGGTTGGTAAGAGATTGGATTTTCCCATCAGTAGCTCCAACGACCATTGCTTTAATTAAAAAGTTACCGAAATAATCAGGCAAAGTTAGCCATTCTTGATTCCAGTGAACGACATTTCCGTAATTATCAATAGCAGGTGCATTTCCTAAAGCTCCAATATTTCCTGTACCTGAAACATGGTATCCAATCCATAACTCTTGATTTGTGGGAATATCAATAGGCTGATGCAGAATAACTTCTGTCCATTCGTTCCAAATGACTTCAGAAGAGTTTACCGGTTGACTATAAATTTCATTACCTGGGTTTAGCGGGTTTTCAGAACCGCCGGTGTAAACTTTAATGGTGAAAGTCCCGGTACCTGTTCCAAAAGGCCCGTTATTCGGCCAAAAGGAAATGGTTAATAATTGTCCACCAGAGACACCTAAGGTCATAAGTTGATTAGTGTCAAACCTGTGTATCGCTTGGTAGGAAATAGCACCACCATGATCAGCCCCTAGTGCTCCTGTGGTATTATTTCCTGACCCATGACTGATGTTGAAAGCTTGAGGTGGTGGTATAAATGGCCATAACCATGAAACATTTGCGAGAGTAGATTCTTCGTTTACCTCAACTTGAACGTTTCTTGGAGGGAAATAATCGTTTCTTTTGGTGAAATGGTTTGGTTGAATAAAGATTTGATCGGTTCTTTGTCCGATGTTTGAAAAACCAGGATTAGACTGATTTTCTGAATATGAACGGCTGACTTCGTTCAGTACAGTTTGAGCAGACATAATAGTCAAGCTCATGCAAAAAATTACCAATAAAGTTAGTTTTAGTAATTTACACATTTTTTTTCTCCTTTTATTTTATTTAGTCCAATTCTGTAGGGAACGCATTTATTCGTTCCTAGTTCGGTTGGGATCCATATCGAACTAGGAACGAATAAATGCGTTCCCTACAGAAATGGGTGCGTTCCGTACAGAATTGGGTGCGTTCCGTACAGGAAACTCCCCCCTGCCCCCCTCAGAGAGGGTGTGGAGGTGCCCCTGCCCGGAGGGAAAATCGGGCTGGGGCGGGAAAATAGAGATGCTCCCCCTTCTGCACATCTCTATCTCCATGTCAATTTATTATATATAGATAACAATTGTGAATTAAAAATAAAAATAAAATAAATTTTTAGTGAATAATTCATAGTGTATGTGAAAAAATTCTTCTTGACAGAAAATTAATAAAATTGACAATTGACAATTGGTGGCGCATCGCAGATTTATTAGGAACGAATAAATGCGTACCGTACAGGATGGGTGGGGATCGATCCCTTCGGGATGATTAAGGTGGGGGTATCGTTTTCTACGTAGCGATCGATCCCTTCGGGATGGTGTGGAATTATATATAAATACCACCTCACACCGAAGGTGTCGATCGCTACGTAGAAAACGATGCCCTACCCACCAACCGCATCCTGAAGGGATGCAACCAACAATCTATGCATTTTGTAGCGTTCGGTACAGGCAACTCCCCCCTGCCCCCCCTCAGAGAGGGGGGTATCCCCCCTGCCCCCCTCAGAGAGGGGGGTAATAAGGTGGGGGCGTCGTTTTCTACGTAGCGATCGATCCCTTCGGGATGGTGTGGAATTATATATAAATACAACCTCACACCGAAGGTGTTGATCGCTACGTAGAAAACGATGTCCCACGAAACAATCACCACACCGAAGGTGTGGAACGATTTAATATGATAAGCAATATGTCGTTTAGGATCCATACCTTCGGCATGGGGATCAAGGTGGGGGCTTCGTTTTCTACGTAGCGATCGATCCCTTCGGGATGATGTGGAATTATATATAAATACAACCTCACACCGAAGGTGTTGATCGCTACGTAGAAAACGATGTCCCACGAAACAATCACAACACCGAAGGTGTGGAACGATTTAATATGATAAGCAATATGTCGTTTAGGATCCATACCTTCGGCATGGGGATCAAGGTGGGGGCGTCGTTTTCTACGTAGCGATCGATCCCTTCGGGATGATGTGGAACGATTGAATATTATAAAATATATCTTTTAGGTTCCATACCTTCGGCATGGGGATCAAGGTGGGGGCGTCGTTTTCTACGTAGCGATCGATCCCTTCGGGATGATGTGGAGTACAGATAGAAATAGGAACGAATAAATGCGTTCTGTATAGGCAACTCCCCCCTGCCCCCCTCAGAGAGGGAGGGTGGGGTGTGAAAGGAATAAAATATGATACAGAGTCACAAAATAAAAATCATAGGTGCTGGTCTATCTGGTTGTGAAGCCGCTTTACAGCTTTCTAAGCGTGGATATCAGATCGATCTTTACGAAATGCGTCCTAAGCTCTCAACAGCGGCGCATAGTACGTCGTTATTTGCAGAGCTTGTATGTTCTAATTCACTTAAGTCTAATTTATTAAGCACAGCCTCTGGATTATTAAAAGCGGAACTGCGAATACTTGATTGCGAGTTATTGAAAATAGCAGAAGAAGTAACAGTTCCAGCAGGTAATGCTTTAGCCGTCGACCGTATATTATTCTCTGAAAAAGTTACTGATATAGTAAAGACTAATAAAAATATAAATTTTATAAATGAAGAATATATATCATTAGATAATGAGCCTACGATATTAGCTTGCGGTCCTCTAATGTCAGATTCTCTGACTCAAGAATTGATTAGAATAATAGGTGATGAACATCTTTATTTCTTCGATGCTATAGCTCCAGTAGTAGATTCAAGTACAATAGATTATGGTGTAGTATTTGAGCAGTCCCGTGGGGAATTAGGAACGAATAAATGTGTTCTGTACGGGCAACTCCCCCCTGCCCCCCTCAGAGAGGGGGGTGGTGATTATTTGAACTGTCCCTTCAGTAAAGAAGAGTATAATATGTTTATAGACGCGTTACTTATTGCAGATCAGCATAGTCAGAAAGAGTTTGAGAATGCATATTTTAAAAAAATAGATTTCAAATATTACGAGAACTGTTTACCAATTGAAGAGATAGCTAGGCGTGGTAGAGATTCATTACGATTTGGCGTAATGAAACCAGTAAGGTTGACTGACCCTAAAACAGGAAAACGCCCTTATGCTGTAATCCAACTTCGTACGGAAAACCAATCAAAAAGTGCTTATAATTTAGTAGGTTGTCAAACCATGATGAAATATGAATCACAAAAAAAGGTGTTTCAACTCATCCCTGGTTTAAATCAAGCAGAGTTTTATCGATATGGTTCCATTCATAGAAATACTTACCTTAACACCCCATTAATATGCAAACCTGATTTTTCTCTAATAAAAAAACCTAATATCCGATTGGCAGGTCAGCTTACAGGAGTAGAAGGTTATGTTGAATCGATATTATCAGGATTATTAACAGCGATGAGTTTTTATGGGGGAATAGGCACTGATAATTTCGTACTGGACAGGGAACTCCCTGAAGTTACGATAGTTGGTCAATTGTACCGACATTTATTTAGGAAAACTAGCAATTTTATCCCAATGAATGCTAATTTTGGAATATTACCTGACATAGAAATGTTAAGAAAGAATAAATCATTAAAAAAAGCAATGTATGTTAAACGTAGTTTGGAAGCGTTGGGTAGGGGAATTGACAATTGACAATTGACAATTGACAATTGACAATTGACAATTGGTGGTGCTTCGCAGATTTATTAGGAACAAATAAATGCGTACGGTACGGGATGGGGGGGGATCGATCCCTTCGGGATGATAAGGTTGGGGTATTGTTTTCTACGTAGCGATCGATCCCTTCGGGATGGTGTGGAATTATATATAAATACCACCTCACACCGAAGGTGTCGATCGCTACGTAGAAAACGATGCCCCACCCACCAACCGCATCCCGTAGGGATGCAACCAACAATCTATGCATTTTCTTGCGTTCCGTAAAGGCATAGAACCCAACCGAAATAAATGACGATACAGGAGGAGACAACTAATGTTAAAAAGCTTTGCAAGCGATAACAATTCAGGAATCCATAAGTGTATATTAGAATCAATAAATCAATGCAATACCAATGATTACATATCTTATGGATCCGACCCTTATACGAAAGAAGCCGAAGAATTATTCAGAGAAGTATTTGGTAGGGAAATCGAAGTATTCTTTATGCTTACAGGTACAGGTGCTAACATTTGCGCCTTACAAAGCATAACAGATAGATTCAACGCCATCATATGCCCCTCCACCGCTCATATCAATGTGGATGAATGTGGTGCAATCGAACATTCTCTTGGTGTAAAAATAATCGGAATAGACACAGCAAACGGTAAACTAAACGTATCTCACATAGACAAATATCTTAATTTTAAAGGAGATCAGCATCATGTACAACCGAAGGTTATATCAATAACTCAAGCAACGGAATTAGGCACGGTATATACGATAAAAGAGTTAGAAAACATTGTAAGCTACGCCAAATTAAACGGTTTTAAAGTTCATGTTGATGGCTCAAGATTATCTAATGCAGCAGTTTATCTTAACTGTTCTTTAAAAAACCTAACATCAGATATAGGAATCGATGTGTTGTCTTTTGGTGGCACTAAAAACGGAATGATGCTTGGAGAAGCGGTAGTAATATTTGATAAAAATGATGCAGCCAATTTCCGTTTTATTAGGAAACAAAATATGCAACTTGTTTCAAAGATGAGATTTATAGCAGCTCAGTTTATCCCATATTTAAAAGAAGAATTATGGTATACAAACGCTAAGCAAGCAAATGAAATGGCTCTTTTGCTTTATGAGAAATTAAAGGAAAATTGTGGGGAAATCTTGATGGGTAAGCCTGAATCAAACGCAGTGTTTGTAAAACTTGATAAAGCAATAGCAGAAGAGATGCAAAAAGAACGATTCTTCTATAGCTGGGATGAAGAAGCGAAAATATATAGATTTATGACGTCTTTTGATATGAACAAGGATGATGTGGAGGAGTTTGTGGGATTCTGTAAACAGTTGACAATTGACAATTGACAATTGACAATTGACAATTGGAACGAATAAATGCGTTCCCTACAGGATGGGGGGGGGATCGATCCCTTCGGGATGATAAGTTGGGGGTATCGTTTTCTACATAGCGATCGACACCTTCGGTGTGAGGTGGTATTTATATATAATTCCACACCATCCCGAAGGGATCGATCGCTATGTAGAAAACGATGCCCCACCCACCAACTCCCCCCTGCCCCCCTCAGAGAGGGGGGTGGGAACGAATAAATGCGTTCCCTTCGGGATGGTGTGGATTTATAAGTCCATAATATTCCAAGCAAATAGTGTAATTCAAAAAAATACTTGACATAAATCTATGTTTTTTTTATGGTTGTTCACAGTTCGAATGTAAAGATGTAAATCAGCACATAGAAAAAATAAGGAAGGTTTACTATGCCATTACCAAAGAGAAGACAGTCAAGTTCTCGTAGAGATCGCCGTAGAGCTCATGACGCGTTATCCCCCACTCTTGTTATTACTTGCCCTAATTGTAACGAACCCAATAGACCACACTTTATTTGTGGCAAATGCGGTTTTTACAAAGGGAAGAAAGTAGTAGAGACAAAAAAAGCAGAATGATAATTGCATTAGACGCATTTGGGAGTGATAACGCACCTTATCCAGAAGTAGAAGGAGCCGTAATTGCCATAAATGAAGAGGTGTGCGAAAAAATCCTTTTAGTCGGTGATGAAACAATACTTTGTAAAGAACTGGATAAATTTTATTATCCTAAAGAACGTATCGAAATACATCATGCTTCTGAATTTATAACAATGGAAGATTCCGCATCAACAGTTGTTAGAAAAAAGCAGAACTCTTCTATGGTCAAAACGCTGCAACTACATAAAGATGGACACGCTGATGCCGCCCTTTCAGTGGGTAATACAGGAGCCGCTATGGCGGCTAGCCTGTTTATTCTTGGGCGCATAAAGAACATCAGCCGTCCAGCTATTGCAGTAGTATTTCCAACAATTCACGGTCATGAAATAATTCTTGACGTAGGTGCTAACGTAGATTGTGAAGCAGAATATTTAGACCAATTTGCTAGTATGGGCTCATTGTATGCAAAATTTCTATTTAAAACGCAAAATCCAAGAGTCGCGTTATTGAATATAGGTGAGGAAAGTGTTAAAGGTAATGATCTTTCAAAAAAAGCCTATGCATTATTAGCGGAGAACTCCTCAATAAATTTCATCGGTAATATAGAAGGCAAAGATTTGTTAAAAGGCATTACAGAAGTTGTAATTTGTGATGGATTTGTTGGCAATGTAATGTTGAAGACAGTTGAAGGTGTTGCTTATGCAATATTCAGCATGATGAAAGAGCAAATGAATAAGGATTGGATATCTAAACTTGGAGCTGTTTTATCATTTCCTACATTTCGTTTTATTAAAAAGAAATTAGATCATTCGGAAACCGGTGGTGCGTTACTTGTTGGTTTGAACGGAGTTTCTGTTGTCGGTCATGGTCGTTCCAACGCCAATGCAATAAAAAATGCTTTAAAATTCACAAATCGAATAGCTGCATCTGATTTAATAAAGCAGATGAAAAAATATTTTGAGGATAGTTATGAGTAAATATCGTGCGATGATTGATTCCATGGGAAACTATTATCCTGCAAAAATAGTAAATAACTATGATTTAGAAAAGAAAGTAGATACAACGGATGAATGGATAAAGACTCGAACAGGAATGTTTGAAAGAAGATTTGTAGCTGATAACGAAGCAGCCTCCGATCTAGCTTTCAAAGCAGCCGAATCAGCAATTAGGAACTCTAACACGACAAGATTTAAAGATATTGAAATGATTATAGTTGGTACAATATCAGGCGACCATGCATTCCCTTCTACATCTTGTGTTATACAAAAAAAACTAGGATTAAAAGATATCCCTGCATTTGATGTAAGTGCCGGCTGTTCAGGGTTTATATATGCTTTAGATATAGCCAAGCAATATATTGAGAATGGAATTGTAAATACAATTCTTGTAGTTGGTGTAGAGATTCTATCTCGATTGATCAACTGGGAAGATCGTGGAACATGCGTTCTATTTGGCGACGGTGCAGGTGCAGCAATATTAAAGCGATCAGAAAACAGTATCTCAGAAATTATAGATTCTAAAATTACAGCAGATGCTAGTGACTGGGAACTATTATTTCAAAAAGCAGGTGGCTCCAGATTTCCAGCCTCTAAGGAAACAGTTGAAAAAAACTGGCATACCATTTACATGGAAGGTAATAAGATATTTAAACATGCTGTAAGATCTATGTATAGCGTCACTAACGATGTATTAAAAAGAAATAATTTAACCTTGAAAGATATAGATTGGATAGTACCACATCAAGCAAATAACAGAATTATAGAAGCTTTAGCTGAAAAATTTAATGCACCTAAAGAAAAGGTAGTAGTTACAATACAAAGGTTTGCAAACACATCTTCAGCTTCGGTTCCTATGGCATTTACAGAAGCAATAAAAGAAAATAAAATAAAACGTGGCGATGTTGTTATATTAACTGCATTTGGTGCAGGTTTAACATATGGCACCACGTTGTTAAGATATTAAAAAGGACAATTTATGAATAAAATCGCTTTTGTTTTTCCCGGACAAGGCTCTCAATATGTAGGCATGGGAATCGACCTGTTCGATAAATCAAGCTATTTTAAAGATATATTTGATGATTTTACGAATAAAACCGAACACGATCTTTTAGATATAATGAAAAACGGACCAGAAGAGCTTTTAAAAGAGACTAAATACACTCAACCAGCTATTCTGGCACATAGCATTATGGCTTTAAAATTATTCCAAGAAAAAACCATGTTAAAACCTGATTTTGTAGCGGGACACTCTTTAGGCGAATTTTCAGCTCTTGTTGCCAATGGAGTATTATCATTTTCAGACGCCTTATTCATTGTGCATAAAAGAGGCGAATTTATGATTAAAGCCAACGATGGAACTCCATTTGCAATGGCGGCTGTCATGGGATTGGACGCAGATACTGTAAAAAATATTTGCGAAGAAGCTTCTTTAAAAAGTCTCGTAGTTGCTGCGAATTTTAACACGCCAATACAAACTGTTATTTCAGGGACAAAAGAAGGCGTAGAACTTGCTGGAAGTATCGCTAAAGAGAAAGGTGCTAAAAGAGTTATGCCACTTATTGTTGGCGGACCCTTTCATAGTCCATTGATTAATAAAGCAGCTGATTGGCTTAAAGCAGAAATGGAAAAGATCAAATTCTCTGATGCTGAAATACCTGTTATATCAAATGTAGACGCATCTCCTGAAACTAATTCTTCTAAAATTTTAGAGAATTTAACTAAACAAGTAACCTCATCTGTTTTATGGGTAGATACAATAAAGTATTTATATAATGCGGGCGTGGATACGTTTATAGAGTTTGGTCCGCAAAAAGTTTTATCTGGTATGATAAATAAGATTATTGATACAACTCCCCCCAGCCCCCCTCAGAGAGGGGGGGAAGGTGTGGTTTCCCCTCAGAGAGGGGGGGAAATGCCCCTCATCTCTGAGGGGGGTAGGGGGGAGTTGTTCCGTAAAATCACCATCCTCAATATCGATAAATTCGAAGATATCGAAAAAGTACAGATTCATTTGGAGACGTTATGATAACATTAAAGAATAAAACAGTAGTTGTCACAGGTTCAGCGCGTGGCATAGGCTTTGCAATAGCCAAAAAATTTGCCATGAACTCTGCAACCACAATAATTACGGACATTAACCAAGAGCTAGTTAATGAAGCGGTAAACAACCTTCTATCATCAAATCCAGACAATAAAAACATTTACGGCTTTGTTATGAACGTTACAGATTCCGAAAGCATTGAACTTTGTTTCAAGGAAATTGTAGATAAATATAAAACTATTGATGTGCTAATAAATAACGCAGGAATTACCAAAGACAATCTGATAATGAGAATGTCTGAACAAGACTGGGCAAATGTAATAAATGTTAATCTAACAGGAACTTTCTTAACTACAAAGAAAGTAGCTAGAATTATGCTAAACCAGAAAAGTGGAAATATTATTAACATTGCTTCTGTTATCGGGGTTATGGGAAACGCCGCACAAGCAAATTATGCCGCTTCAAAAGGAGGCGTAATAGCTCTTACAAAATCAACAGCTAAGGAATTGGCTTCAAGAAATATTAGATGTAATGCAATTGCACCGGGTTTTATTGAAACTGAAATGACAGCCGTTTTAGATCAGAAAGTTATTGATGAATACGCCAAAGCAATTCCTCTTAAACGCATGGGTAAACCCGACGATGTAGCTAATTTGTGCCTTTTCTTAGCTAGTGAAGATGCACAGTACATAACCGGACAAACCATTCATGTAGATGGCGGATTGATCATGTAATGTCTAATTTAATAGATAAAAATAAATATATACATGGAGGAAAAACAATGGATATAGCAACAAAAGTAAAAGAACTAATCGTTGATAAACTAGGAGTTGAAGAATCTGAAGTTACTTTAACTGCACGTTTTATCGAAGATCTAGGAGCAGATTCACTTGACACTGTAGAACTAATAATGAAGTTCGAAGAAGAATTCGGTATGGAAATACCGGAAACTGAAGCTGAAAAACTTAAAACTGTTCAAGATGCTATCAATTACATCACTGAAAAACAATAATTTACTTAGGAGATAGGGGCGTATTGCATACGCCCCTGCAAATCCTGTACGGAACGCATTTATTCGTTCCTAATTCGATATAGAACCCAACCGAATTAGGAACGAATAAATGCGTTCAGTACAGGATCTGGGGATCGATCCCTTCGGGATGGTAAGGTGGGGGTATCGTTTTCTACATAGCGATCGATCCCTTCGGGATGGTGTGGAATTATATATAAATACCACCTCACACCGAAGGTGTCGATCGCTATGTAGAAAACGATGCCCCACCCACCAACCGCATCCCGTAGGGATGCAACCAACAATCTATGCATTTTGTTGCGTTCCGTATAGGCATAGAACCCAACCGAATTAGGAACGAATAAATGGCGTTCCCCACAGAAAAATGGTAAAAAAACATGATAAAAACACCCGTTCGCGGCATGCGTGATTTCAGTCCAGCCAGCATGGTATTAAGAGAATATTTGCTTGGCATAATAAAAGAAACAGCCCAAAAAAATGGTTATCAGCTCATCGATACTCCATCAGTAGAATCTATCGAAAATCTAACAAGTAATGAAGGTGGGGAAAACGAAAGCTTAGTATTTAAAATATTAAAACGCGGACAAACTCTTGCAAATTCAATAGAATTAAATGAGGAGCTTTCAGATTGTGGTTTACGTTATGATTTAACAGTTCCTCTTGCGCGCTATTTCGCAAATAATCAAAATATTTTATCATTACCATTAAAGACTTTACAGATTGGCTGGGTATGGCGAGCAGACCGCCCTCAAAAAGGCAGATATCGCCAGTTCATATCGTGTGACGTTGATGTTTTAGGAGATGATTCTGTATTAGCCGAAATAGACATTATATTAACAGCTTCGGAAATATTTAAAAAGATATTCGAAAATGCTAATATACCCGGATTCAAAATACACTTAAACGATAGACGTATACTTATTGCAGCAGCTACATTTGCAGGGTTTAAAGATAATGAATATAATTCTGTTTTAATCGCTCTTGATAAGAAAGATAAAATTGGCATGTCCGGTGTGAAAGATGAACTTTTAAGAATGAGCTTTAATGCTGATGTTGTGGACAGATTTATTGGTATTTTTGAAAAATCTAATACCTGCTCTTCTGTTAGTGAGTTTTGTAGCAGTTTTTCTAATGATTTGCTTGAGGATAGTGTTATCGCTAGTTTGCAGAAGATTATTGATGTGGTAGGTAATTTCTTGACTCCCCCCTGCCCCCCTCAGAGAGGGGGGGGGTCCTGCATCATATTCGACCCTACATTAGTTCGTGGAATGGGGGATTATACAGGACCTATATTTGAATGTATAGCCGACGATTTCC
>Ga0099364_10004686_pt1 | contig 20642 bp, 22 predicted proteins | sample TergutTh196P3_FD_73070 | JGI IMG/M metagenome (GOLD analysis project Ga0099364, IMG submission 73070) | Microcerotermes parvus P3 segment gut microbial communities from Pointe-Noire, Republic of the Congo - Th196 P3 | ecosystem: Host-associated > Arthropoda: Insects > Digestive system > Gut ... | reverse complement strand
AGGGAGGTCGAAGCCCGCGAAGTTCAGCTCAGAGAAGAGAAATCGGCACTTTATTCGGCTGAGAAGAAAGGGCGAGAAGAAGGGCGAGAAGAAGGGCGAGAAGAAGGGCGAGAAGAAGGGCGAGAAGAAGGTAAGAAAATCGGCGAGAAAATAGGCATGGAAAAAGGCATGGAAAAAGCCAAACGCGACTTAGAGGAAAAACTACGCTTGAGCGGTGTTCCGAGCGAAGAGATTAAAAAATTGTTGAATTAAAACAGAATAGAAAAAGCTAAAACACAATTTAGAGGGCTACTCTTATTTGAAGTGTTTCATGTCTTCTTTTCTCTCATTTACAACCACAATTCTCAATTGCCAATCGTCATTTTTTGTGAAAACTATACAAATTTATTCCACAATATATATATATATATATATATTGTGGAATTTTTTCTTGCGCTCTTGTGTTTTTTGGGGAAATGTGTTATCTTTTATAGAGAGTGCGCATAGGTTAACGAATATGAAATTCGATAGTGGCGTAGATGGGCTTGCCCCTCCCGAATTGACGGATGGTGAAACATTGATTGCGGCAGGAATTGCAAGAGTTGGGACAGCCAAGCCCATCTCTTACAATTGCTTGTTACGCAACTCGAGTTAGCAATCCAGGTTAACAAACAATTCGGGACGGGCAAGCCCGTCCCCGACAAATCGTCCGCGCAAGCGGACACAACAACTGTCAACTCTCAATTGTCAACTGTCAACTGTCCGTCAGTTGTCCGCTTTTTCCTCTACATATTTTACAACATCACCCACTGTTTTTATGTTTTCAACGTCTTCATCAGGAATTTCAACATCGAATTCTTCTTCAAAGCTCATAACAAGGTCAACAACGTCAAGTGAGTCTGCCCCTAAATCGTCTTGAATATGCGATTCAAGTGTTATTTTTTCTTCTTCCGTGTCCAACTGGTCCACGATTATTGCTTTTACCTTTTCAAATATCATTTTGAAAACCCTCCATTAAAATTTTTGAGTTGAGCCGCCGAAGGCAATATCTAATAAGATAAGCTCCTTACTATTATAATCTATTGTATAAAAATAATCAATAGTTTTTAACCGAAAAAGTGCAAGAAAAAAATCATTATTTTATGCTCTTATTCGTTAAACATGCCAATTTTTCTATATTTTTGATACCTCTCATCAAGTAAAAGGTCAGGTTCCTTGCTTGATAATCTTTCTATGGCATCGTGTATATACTCTGAAATGTTAGAAGCGGTGAGCTGACAATCGTTGTGCGCGCCACCGGGCGGCTCATCAATTATCTTGTCACACACTCCAAACCTTAAAAGGTCGGCGGCAGTAATTTTCATAAGATTCGCCGCCTCGCTTTCTTTCGATGGGTCTTTCCAGATGATTGAGGCAAACCCACGCGGCGATATAACAGAATATATGGCGTTTTCAAGCATAGCAAGCTCATCACAAACCGCAAGAGCCAATGCCCCACCTGAGCCGCCTTCACCTAACACAACTGAAATAATGGGTACTTTTAAAGTCATGAACTCCATTAAATTTTTGGCAATGGCTTCTCCCTGACCGCGCTTCTCGGCATCAATCCCACAAAACGCGCCGGGAGTGTCTACAAGGCAAATCACAGGGCGGTTGAATTTTTCAGCTTGTTTTGCAAGCCTTAACGCCTTTCGATAACCCTCAGGATGTGGCATTGAAAAATTTGAGCGTTTATTTTCTTCAAGATTGCGCCCTTTCACCTGAGCTATAACGGTGACGGGCATAGAATTAAAGAAGGCAATGCCCCCCATAACCGCATTATCGTCACCAAAACAGCGGTCCCCGTGAAGTTCGGTGAAATCACTGAAAATGAGTGGAATGTAATCGTTGACTGTCGGACGGGTGGTTATTCTTATTAAAGAGAGTTTTTCGCTTGCCGATAGTAATTTCATGTTTTTAGACCCCCTCTTTATAACTGTGAAGTTTCATCAAGAGCGACAGCGTGTTTCTCATGTTTTTTCTGTCAACGATTATATCCACAAAGCCGTGGGACAATAGGTATTCGGCTGACTGAAAGTCGTCCGGTAACTGTTGGCGTATGGTGTCTTGAATTACCCTGCGCCCGGCAAACCCGACAAGCACCTTAGGCTCGGCGATTATAACATCACCCAACGAGGCAAACGATGCCGTAACCCCTCCGGTAGTGGGGTCGGTAAGTACCGTGATATACAACCCTCCTGCGTGGTTAAAGCGCGCCACCGCTCCGCTTGTCTTAGCCATCTGCATAAGAGAAATAATGCCCTCTTGCATACGTGCGCCGCCCGATGCGGTGAACATGACTAACGGCAGTTTATGTTCAGTTGCATACTCAAACGCACGGGTGATTTTTTCACCCGCGACACTACCCATGCTCGCCATCATGAAGGCGCTGTCCATAATCCCCAAAACAATTTGATAACCTCTAACCGTGCAACACCCGGTAACAACGCCGTCATTAAGTTTATATTTCTCTTTAAGCTCTTTGAGCTTTTTGTCATAATCGGGATATTCAATCGGGTTGCGTGAAGTCATATCGCGGTCAAACTCGCGAAAACTGCCATAGTCGGCGGTATAAGCTAACCGTTCTTGCCAGTTAATTCGTGAGTGATAGTTGCAGTTTGGGCATATTTTAATGTTCTTCTCAAACTCTTCAACCGTGGTGTCAACGCGACAACGCGGACACTTAAACAACTCTTCTCTTTTACTTTCTTTGTCGTGGTGAAGAATCCCGTCGTTAAAACGGTCTTTTACCGCTTTCAATAAGTCTTCAAGCATAAGTTTTTCTCCTCGCTATTTGCTATTTGCTATATAATTTTTTTTCGGTTTAAAAAGCCGATGTCGAAGTTCCCTGCTTGAAAATCCTCGTCTCTGAGAAGGTTGATTTGAAAATCAATGTTAGTATTAAGCCCGACAATCAAAAATTCAGACAACGCGATTTTCATTTTGGTGATTGCTTCGTCACGGGTGTTTCCTTTAACTATAACCTTTGCAATCATTGAATCGTAAAAAGGGGGAATTTGATAACCTTGAAACACTGCCGTTTCAATTCTCACGTTAAAACCGCCGGGCAGGTGCAGTGACTCAATTTTACCCGGAGACGGTCTAAAGTCATTTCGCGGGTCTTCAGCGTTTATGCGACACTCAATCACATGCCCTGAATATTCAACATCTTCTTGCTTTATTTTAAGAATTTCTCCTGCCGCTATTTTAATCTGTTCTTTAATAAGGTCTATTCCGGTGAGCATTTCGGTTACGGGGTGTTCTACCTGAATACGCGCGTTCATCTCCATGAAGTAGAAATTAAGCTCATCGTCCACCAAAAATTCAATCGTCCCTGCGTTGTGATAGTTGCAGGCTTTAGCGACTTTTACCGCCGCTTCTCCCATTTTTGCACGAAGTTCGGGTGTCATTATAGGGCTGGGGCTTTCTTCTAAGACTTTCTGGTTACGGCGTTGACAAGAGCAATCTCTTTCTCCTAAATGAATGACATTCCCATGTTCGTCAGCCAAAAGCTGAATTTCAACGTGTCTTGGGTTCAGTATAAATTTCTCGATATATATCTCATCATTCTTGAAAGCAGACATAGCTTCTTGTTTTGCGGCGTTCATATGTTTTTCGAGAACGTCTTGAGACTCGACAAATCTAATGCCGCGCCCACCGCCGCCCGCACTCGCTTTGAGCATTATGGGGTAGCCTATTTTTTCGGCAACCTTGCGTGCTTCGTCAAGACTTTCCACCACACCGTCTGAGCCCGGAATAACCGGAACGCCTGCTTCAATAACAGTTTTCTTTGCGTTGGCTTTATCGCCCATAGCGTTCATGGCTGCCGGTGTCGGGCCGACCCATTTTATATCGTTTTCTTTGCAAAGCTCAACAAACGTGGTATTTTCAGACAAAAATCCAAAACCGGGGTGGATTGCCTGTGCGTTTGTTTTTCTGCACGCTTCGATAATAGCCTCCATGTTAAGATAGCTGTCCTTAGGTGGAGGAGGCCCTATACAGACCGATTCGTCGGCTATATAAGTATGGAGCGCGTTTTTATCCGCTGTGCTATACACTGCCACGGTTTTAATCCCCAACTCACGACAAGCGCGAATAACCCTAACCGCTATCTCACCACGATTCGCAATAAGAATCTTATTAAACATTTTTTCAGACTCGCCCCTTTTTCACAAATTCGCTATGAAAGTTTCGTTTTCCGCGTTTAGCAAAATCTATTTTAAACTTTTAGACTTACCCTTCCTGTCATTTCAAGACAAAACTAATTTCGGCGGAGACGGCTTTTTCGCCGTTTACGCTTGCAATGCCTTTTCCTATTCCCACGGGGCCTTTGATTTTGATGATTTCTACTTCAAGCACTAAGTCATCACCGGGGACGACCATGCGGCGGAATTTCGCCTCTTTAACGCCGCCAAAGAACCCGATTTTGCCCTTGTTTTCGGGCAGTGACAACATGGCTGTCGCCCCTGCTTGCGCCAACATCTCAAGCATTAACACCCCCGGGACAACCGGTTGCCCCGGAAAATGCCCTTTAAACCAAAAATCATCTTCCCTTATACGTTTAATCGCCGTAACCCTCTTTCCGGGTTCCATCAGCGTGATTTCGTCAATCAACAAAAACGGCTCACGATGAGGGATTATAGCTTTAATTTCTTCAAGACCCAAAATCATTTTAGCACTCTCTTTCTATTCTATCAACATCAAGTCCTGGTCAAACTCGACTGCTTCGCCGCTAACGGCGTATATTTCCCTAACCGTTCCATCGAAATTGCAAGCCACTTCGTTCATCAACTTCATGCTTTCAATAATGCAGATAACCTGCCCTTTTTTCACTTTATCGCCGACTTTAACAAAAGGTGGTTTATCGGGTGACGGCGACTCATAATAAGTCCCGACAATTGGGGCTTTAACCGTGTTTTTGTTTGCACTTGTTTGTTCCGTTTCGCGAACGGGCGGCGCGCTTTGCACCGGTTGCGCTTGAACGAATTGGGGTTGCGGTTTGCTTGCTAAATTAATCTGTGCTTCCCCAACTTGCACACAGACATATTGAAGGTCGTTTTCCTTCATAATCTCAGCTAATTCCTTAACCGCTTGAATATACTCTTTTCTTTCCATTCTTTTAGACATGTCCTTTTCTATTTAATATTTTTAAAACAAATGCTGGCGTTGTGACCGCCGAAACCTAAGGAATTTGAAATTGCTCCGGTTATTTCCAATTCGCGGTTTCCTTCGGTAATGTAATCGAGGTCACATTCAGGGTCGGGGGTTTTATAGCCCAACGTTTTGTGAACAAGCCCGTTTTTGATTTGCAGTGCTGTTACCGCCGCTTCAACGCCGCCTGCCGCACCGAGCAAATGCCCAACGATTGACTTTGTTGAGTTGATGGCTATATTTTCAGCGTGTTCGCCGAAAACCGCCTTTATTGCTTTAGTTTCGGTTTTGTCATTTAATTCGGTGGAAGTTCCGTGAGCGTTTATATAGTTGATTTGGTTGAAATTTAAACCCGATTCTAAAACAGCCAACTCCATGGCTTTAGCACCGCCTCTTCCTTCAGGGTCGGGCCCGGTTTCATGGAACGCATCGCAAGTGCTTCCGTAACCGCAGATTTCGGCATAGATTTCAGCCCCGCGTTTTTTAGCGTGTTCATATTCTTCAATGACAATAATCCCTGCCCCATCGCCTAAAACAAAGCCGCTTCTCTCTTTGTCGAATGGCATTGATGCACGGTCGGGTTCTTTGCTTCGTGTAACCGCGTGCATATTGTTAAACCCGGCATAGGCAAAGCCGATGTGACATCCTTCACTTCCGCCTGTTATTGCCGCATCTATATAGCCGTGTTTGATTGCACGAAAAGCCTCTCCTATTGCGTGGGTGGCACTTGCACAAGCCGAAACAGGGCAGTAGTTAGTCCCTTTAAACCCTGTCTTTATGGCAATGACTCCTGCCGCCATATTCGCTATCATCATAGGAATTGTGAACACCGACACTCTGTTAAAACCTTTGTTGTGATAAGTCATAATTTGCTCTTCAGTGGTCATGATTCCCCCCACGCCTGAGCCGACAATAACCCCCACTCTGAACGGGTCGAGGTGTTTAAAGTCTGTGCCGCTGTCCGCTAAAGCTTCTTTAGTGGCAACCACTGCATATTGTGTAATTATGTCAGTTCGGCGTAATTCTTTTTTCTCAAAGTGTTCTAACGGCGAAAAGTCTTTCACCCGTGACTGCACCTGCAATTCATCGCTTTGCCCCGGAAACCAGTTCCCCAAAGTAAAGCCGTGTTGATTGGCTTTAATGTTGTTCCAAAAATCTTGTTTATTGTTGCCGATGGATGAAATGACTCCAATCCCCGTTATGACAACTCGTCTGCCACTCAAAAAAATCCCCCCCTATAACAATTGACAATGTACAATTGACAATTGACAATTATGGTGTCGCCTGCCGGCGACGTTTTTAAAAATTTAGCTATTGTGAAAGCTATTAAGATTCAATCATTGCGAACAATTCAAATCCGTCCGCGTAGCGGACACAACAATTGTCAATTGTACATTGTCAATTGTCAATTATATCGTCAGTCCGCCGCTTATTTCGATTACCTGTCCGGTTATATAAGCGCCGTCTTTTCCTGCTAAAAATGAGACTGTTCCTGCTACTTCTTGTGGTGTGCCGTAACGTCTCAAAGCTGTTAGTTCAAGCATGGTTTTTTTCTGTTCGTCTGTTAATGCGTCCGTCATGGCGGTTGAAATAAAACCGGGGGCTATTGCGTTAACGGTTATTCCCCTTCTGCCTAACTCTTTTGCCGCGCTCTTAGACATTCCTATAACAGCCGCTTTAGAAGCACTATAATTGATTTGCCCCATATTTCCGTGCACTCCTGCGACAGATGAGATATTTATTATTCTGCCGCTTCTTTGTCTCATCATAGTTGTTCCGCAAAATTTCATCATATTAAAAACGCTCTTTTGATTAACCGCAATCACTTTATCATAGTTTTCTTCAGACATTCGCGCCATAAGCCCGTCACGGGTAATTCCTGCGTTATTTACTAATACGTCAATGCCGCCGAAAGTTTTTTCTATTTCTTTCACCATTTTTTCACACTCGTCGTAACTTGAAACATCGGCAAAAAAACATTCTGCCTTAACGCCGTGTGCGCGGCATTTTTCCGCGACTGCTTGCGCGCTTTCAAGTGCCGCGCTTATGTCGTTAATTGCTATATCAAAGCCGTCTTGTGCTAATCTTAACGCAATGGCTTCCCCTATTCCTTGACCTGCCCCCGTAACAATTGCCGCCCCCATATTTTTATCCGTTTCCTTTCATAAGAGTTGTCGCGCCTTTAATTATTTCTTCGATTATTTCTTTTGTCGGTTGGATTGTCTTTACCATTCCCGCAATCGCTCCACAAAGGAAACTGCCTCTTTCAATGTCACCGTCCTGCACGGCGCGGCGTAATGCTCCCGCTGTCATTTCTTCAAATTGCTCCGGGGTTCCCCCGTCACGTTCAAAATTGAGCAACTCTCTTGCGAAGCGCGTTTTTACGCCACGGCAAGGGTGCCCTGTGAAACGCCCTGTGACAATGCTGTCTGTATCTTTTGCTTTGATTATTAATTCTCGATAGTTTTCGTGTATTTGACATTCGGTTGCCGCTAAAAACCGTGTCCCGATTTGAACTCCTTGCGCGCCCAGCATAAAGCTTGCCGCAAAACCTCGCCCATCGGCAATTCCACCTGCGGCAATTACCGGGATTGAAACAGCATCAACCACCTGCGGCACTAAACAAAGGGTGGTAATTTCACCGATATGCCCCCCTGCTTCGGTGCCTTCGGCAATCACCGCATCTGCCCCCGAACGTTCCATACGTTTTGCCAAGGCGACACTCGGAACTAACGGAATAACCTTAATTCCTGCCGACTTCCACGCTTCAATATATTTACCCGGGTTGCCGGCACCCGTGGTGACGAATTTCACCTTCTTGTCAATGGCAAGTTGCGCCAAATCAGCCGCATTAGGTGAAAGGAGCATAATGTTCAGCCCAAACGGAAACGCGGTTAGCTTTTTGCACTCCTCAATCTCCTGCTCGACTAACTGTGCAGGAGCGTTTCCCCCTGCGATGACACCTGCGCCACCGGCGTTTGATGTTGCCGCAGCTAAGTTTTTGTCGGCAATCCAAGCCATTCCCCCTTGAAGAATAGGATATTTAATTCCCAAAAGTTGACAAATTTTATTCTCTGTAAAATTCATTTAAATAATTCCTCTCTTATTTTACTAATAAGTGAAACAGATTGAGCCGAAAGTCAAGCCTGCCCCGAAAGCCACCGCGCAAATTTTCATTCCACGCTCTAATTTTCCTGCCTTTTTCAGCTCGTCAAGACAGGTGGGAATACATGCGCTTGAGGTGTTGGCGCGCTTGCTTATATGCGAATAAACTTTTTCAGGCGGTATGCCTAAAGCCTTGATTGCCGATTTTATTATTCTGATATTTGCTTGATGTGGAATGACAACATCAAATTCTGAAACGCTCATGCTCAATTTATTCGCCGCTTTTGTTGCGGCGTTTTGAAGGGCTTCCACCGCGAATTTATAAACCGTTTTGCCGTCCATAATCAAGCGCGGAGCTGTTCCCTTCGCTACGTCACCCACAAATTTATAGTTAGGCTCATATTTAACGCGGCAATAAAGTGCTTGTTCTTTTTCGCCTTCAGGGGTAGAGCCGATGTATGACGAATAAAGTCCATCACTCTTCTCGACTACCACAGCCCCGGCACCATCGCCGAAAAGCACGGCGGTTGAACGCTCGTTAAAATCAACCTGTGATGAGAGTTTTTCGCTTGCGGTGACAAGAATTCTTTTGTAAGTCCCTGTCGCTAAATATGCTCTTGCAACATCAAGCGCATTGATAAACCCCGTGCAAGCGGCATTAACGTCTAAGCACCCGACATTCTCACAGCCTAAAGCGTTTGCCGTTAAACACGAAAGAGAGGGATAAAAATAGTCCGGTGTGGCGGTCGAGGCAATGATAAAATCAATGTCGTCAACACAACAGCCGCTGTCTTCTAAGGCGTTTTTCGCCGCCGCCGCCGACATTTGCGCATTGTCGCCGCTAAAATGAAACCGCCGCTCACTTATCCCTGTGCGAGTGGTTATCCATTCGTTATCGGTTTCGATATATTTGGTGAAGTCGCTGTTGCTCACCGAATAGTCCGGCAGAAAACTGCCTGTCCCGATTATTTTAATTCCGCCGAATTCATCCATAATACTATACCCCCATAGTCAGTTGACAGTTATTTGTTAGCACTTGATTTTATGCTTTACATGGTGTATAATATTTATGACTATTATTTCCATATCTATTATTTTACCTTTTTTTGTTAGTTTTGTCAATATTATTTTTTATATATTAAGGAGGCTTTATTTAATTATGGCTAAAACAGTGTATTTATTTTCGGGTCAAGGTTCGCAAAATAGAGGAATGGGGTTAGATTTTGTCGAAAATGAGAATGTGAGAAAAATCTTTGAAATCGGCTCTGCGATTATGGGTTGGGACATTATCGCCGCAATTCGCGAGAAAACCAAAGAAGAGTTAGGAAACACCTTGATTTCACAGCCCGCGATTTTTGCCGTTTCACTTGCCGCCCACGAAATGGCGACTCAATCGGGGCTTAAAGCACATGGTGTGGCAGGTCACTCTTTAGGTGAGTATGCCGCAATGGTTTCAAGCGGAATGTTATCGCTTGAAGACGGCTTTAAAGCGATTAAACTAAGGTGTGAAGCCATGAATCGCGCCGCACAAGAAAACCCCGGCTCAATGGCAGCGGTTTTAGGGGCAGATGTCTCTCTTATTGAAGAAGTTTGCGCTGAGATAACCGCGAGCGGTGATTATGTCAGCCCCGTTAACTACAATTCGCGCGCGCAAACGGTTATTGCCGGAACACATGATGGCATTTCAAAGGCAAGCGATTCGCTCAAAGCTAAAGGCGTTCGCAAAATTATTAAGTTAGCGGTTTCGGCGGCGTTTCATTCAAAGCTTATGGAAAGTGCGGCGAAACAGGTGCAAGAGGGTTTAAAAGACTTCACGTTTAACGTTCCTGATAAAGAGTTCTTTTCAAATGTCAGCGGCTCTAAGCTCACCGATTTTTCTGCTATGCCGAAATATTTAGGCACTCATATCTGTTCACCCGTGAAATTTCACGATGAGCTTTTGGCAATGAAAGATGCGGGATATGACACTTTCATTGAATTAGGGTCGGACAAAATTTTAACCGGGCTTGTCAAAAAAACGCTACCCGATGTAACAGCTTTTAATATCGAAAACAATGAAACTCTTATTAGGAGCGGTGGTGAATGACTATGCTGTTTTGTAACTGTAAAATTAAAACAATAGCAGGCAAAGACATAGAGAACGGCTATATCAGAATTGACGGCGCAATTATATCCGATGTCGGCGAGATGAAAGACTTCAAAAAGGCTGACAATGAGCATGAAATAGACCTTTGCCATAACGTCACCGTTTATCCGGGTTTTATTGATGCGCACAGTCATGTTGGTGTTTTCGGCGATTCGCAAGGGCAGGAGGCAACCGATGCAAACGAAGTCACCGACCCTGTCACCCCTCACCTGTCGGCACTTGATGCGGTTAACCCGGCAGACCGCTGTTTTGACGAGGCACTTATGGCAGGGGTCACAACGGTTATAACAGGAGTCGGAAGCGCAAACGTCATCGGCGGCTCTCTTATTGCCGTGAAGACTTACGGCAGTTTGAGACTTGACAACAGGGTAATTAAATCGCCGATTGCGATTAAAATGGCGTTGGGTGAAAACCCTAAAATGTGTTATCAAGACCGCGATGAGGCCCCAACCACAAGAATGGCAAGCGCGGCAGCTATTCGTGAGCAGTTGTCGAAGGCACGCCGCTATCTTGAAGATATAGCCGCTTTTGAACAAAGCAAACGTGACGGCGGCGATTTGTCGTTGCCTGAATATGATGCTAAAAATGAAGCGTTGTTGCCGCTTTTACGTGGAGAAATCAACGCCCACATTCACTGTCATCGTGCCGATGATATATTTACAGCGATTCGTATTTGCAACGAGTTCAAAATAGGCTATGTGCTTGTGCATGTGACTGAGTGCGCTAAAATAGCAGACGAGTTGAAAGAAGAAGCCTTGATTTTAGGCCCGGTAATTTGTGAACGCTCAAAGCCCGAATTAGCCGCCCTTGATATAACCGCCGCCGCTCAAATGAGCAAAGCCGGGGCAAATTTCGCCGTTTGCACAGACCACCCTGTAGTCCCTATTCAGTATCTGCCGCTTTGCGCCGGGTTGTGTATAAGGGGAGGGTTAGACGAAAACGAGGCATTAAAAGCGATTACCCTCAATGCCGCCAAAATCTGCGGAATAGATGACAGAGTCGGCAGCATTGAAACGGGCAAAGATGCAGATTTGTTGTTCTATAAATCCGATGCTAAATTTTATGATGTTCTCGCAACACCGCACACAATCATTGCCGGCGGAAAAATTGTAAAATCAAATTAAATTAAAATAAAAGGATGGAATGTCATGCGCGAAATAAATGTGAAAGAGCTTAAAAATGCCGTTGTGAAACTTTGTGTGAAAGCTAATATTGAACTGCCGTGTGAAATTGAGAATAAGCTTAAAGCGGCAGTCAGAACTGAAAAGAACCCGTTAGGCAAAGAGGTGATTTCTGATTTAATCAGCAACACCAAAGCCGCGCTCAGTCATAATATTCCGATTTGTCAAGACACCGGAATGGCGGTTGTTTTTCTTGACATAGGGCAAGATGTTCACCTTGTCGGCGGCGACTTAACGGCGGCAATCAACTCAGGAATAGCACAAGGCTATAAAGAAGGGTTGCTTAGAATGTCAACGGTTATAGAGCCGCTTTTTCAGCGCGAAAACGCAGGAGACAATACACCCGGAATAATATATACCAATATTGTTGAGGGCGACAAGGTTAAAATAACACTCGCGCCAAAAGGCTTCGGCAGTGAAAATATGAGCCGCATAAAAATGTTTAATCCGTCTGTTGAAGTCGCTGAAATTGTAGACTTTGTGGTTGACACCGTTGAACTCGCCGGAGGGAATCCCTGCCCACCCATAACGGTGGGGGTCGGAATAGGCGGCGACTTTGAGTATGCCGCGTTTCTTTCAAAAAAAGCATTGTGTCGCAGTTCATCGCAACCCAACAGCCACCCACTCTACCGCGATTTAGAGGAAGAAATGCTCAGAAAAATAAATCTGACAGGAATAGGCCCACAAGGATTTGGCGGCTCAACCACCGCCCTATACGTAAACATAGAATACTATCCCACACATATTGCAGGGCTTCCTGTTGCGGTTAACATAGGCTGTCATGTTACAAGGCATAAAGAAATCGTGTTATAATCATAATAATAAATGCAACTATTAAGCGCGCAGTTTAGTGTTATATATAACGCATTTGTGCAGAAAGGACATGTCTAAAATTATGAAGAACCTTTCGTTGTATGCAGGTGATGACTTTGAAGGTGTCATGGACTTTTACCTGCCGATGGTTTATCGCCTGAGTTTCTCACGGGTAAAGAATTGTCATGATGCGAACGATATTGTGCAAGAAGTTTTTTTGAAATATATTCGCGCCTCAAAAACATATAATGACGAGAGCCATCGAAAGGCGTGGCTCATTAAAACGACTGTAAACACCTCAAAAACGCTACTTACCTCGGCTTGGAACAAGAGACGTTCTGACAACGAAACCGTGTTTGAAAAAGGCGAGAGGGACAAAAAAATCGACGACTTTGAGCTGAAAGACACGGTTTTTAACGCTGTCATTCAACTGCCGCCGAAATACAGAACGGTTATCCACTTGTTTTATTATGAAGATATGCAGATTAAAGACATATCGGCGGCATTGTCAAAGCCCGAGAATACTATTAAATCTCATCTGCTTCGCGCACGTTCAATGCTCAAAGAAAAATTGGAAGGGGTTGATTTTGGTGAATTTTAAAACACTTTATAAACAAGCCAACGAAAATATTAACCCCACTCCCGAACTGCGCCACGCGCTGTTAAACATGGCACGTGAAGAGCAAGGCAAAACTAAAACAAAGCATAAAAATGCCGTCAGATGGCTGTCTTTAGCCGCCTGCGCCTTACTTGTTTCTGTTGCGGTAATGTCTTTATCGCAACGCACAAAGGACGACTATTTATTGTCGGAGATTTCGCCACAAAACGAGCGTATTATTTCAGACACCGACGAAAACGCAACCCACAACTTTGAAGCGGCGCAGTGGAATGAAGATTTTGCGGAGTTTGAAGCGGCAACCCCGGAAGAACCCGCTGTAGACATTCCCCCCACATTAAATCAAATATTTGAAACTTATTTAGGCAGCAGATTTTTGGGTTTATCGGGTGACATTGAATACAGCAAAGAAGGGCAAACAACCTTTATAAACGCCGCGAGTGTTGAGTCTCAGGTGACAGAAATTTTGAGCGCGAACGGAAATTCAAGAATAACCTTCATAAGCGATGGGTTTTTAGGAAAAACTTTTGTTAAGTTCAAGCTAAACTCAAAACTTACCTCCAACGGCAAAACAGCCGATGTGATAATAAACGACAAAGACGAAATGTTTTTTATGCCGGACAGTTATACGGGATATTTTTTCCGTTTAAACAATGGGGATAGTCAGAGGCTCATGAAGGCAGTTGACGGACAATTGACAATTGACAATTGACAATGAACAATTATTGTGTCCGCTAATGCGGACGGGTTTGAAAGGTTAAGCGGCTATAAACCCTAATTTTTTTAATTCGGATAACGCCTTTTTTATCTCGTCATCGCTGAATTTAGAGCCTTTAATTTCCTTGAATTTGTTCACCAATTTTGAATCGGTATAATCATTATTGAAAGTGGTGTGCGCTATAAAGTCTATGGTGGAAAGTGCTTCTAATTGTAACGGAGTATGATTAGCAAAATTTTTAATTACAAAATTCACTTTATCAATTTCGTCAGCAGACAAGACATCGTCCGCAACTTTTTCTTGCGCCAATGAAATTCTATGTGTTTGTTCGCTTGTGTCAATCTTAATGAAATCTTCACTTTCTAAAACATACATAATATTTACGAGTCTTTTGCTGTAAGGCCCGTAATAATGTATGCAGTACTTCATATTAAGATTTATTCCTTTTCTTTCAAAGAAATAGAACAGTTTTTGAACAACTTTTTTGCCAAGACTTTCGCCAAAACTGCCACAGATATACTCAAAGAGTTTGGCGTATGTTTCTAAACTTTTCATTTTATAACCGTGCCTTTCCTCATCAACACGCCTATGAAAATTTTCTCATTCGCGCGTATTTTTTAAATTTATATTTTGTTTTAAACGTCTGAATGAATTTCTTTAATTAACCGGGTTGCTTCATCACTTTTTTGTGGGTGACAATAGATGCTCATAATATCAATTTCTTTCGTCAAGTTACTAATTATTATCGACTCATCGTGAATAGAGGAAACCGTGTCAGTTTTGTTGTTATAGATTATGATTTTTCCCTCTTCGTCAGACCCTAACTTTCTTGGTATTTTATGGGGCATTTTTCCTGCAGACTTGTCGATTATAAAATATTCTTTTTCTATCTTTGAAAACAATGCCCTGCAAATAATTTTAAAATTTTTCTTATCAGCTTCTCCGGGATGCGTATTTGTATGATATATCTGGGGGTAAACGACTCTTTTTATAATATTTTTGCAACATTCATGAGAACTAACATTATTCTTGAGTAATTGAATAACACGGCAGTCGTCCCACAATAAATATTCAGCTGTATCTTCAGGATATTTTCCTCCGGGCAATATCTCTTTAAGTGAATTAATTAGGGTAATATCAAAATACCTTCTTGTGTTGTGAAAATACACTTGTATAAACATAAAGTAGCGCGCAAGCACAAACGCCTCAAAAGATTGGACGCCTCCCGATTTTATAGCAAGCATCAAAGAGCCGTCTTTATTAAAAATCGTGAACGATGATATCAGCCTGTCAATGTCATATTTGCCGTAATTCACTCCGCAATAATATGAATCACGCAGTAAATAGTCCATTTTATCACAATCAAGCTCGCTATCCATAAAGCTCTTCAAAAATGTAAATTCAGAATTTTGAACATCGCTTTTCCCCGTATAAATATCACAAATAAGTTTAGGGGAAATATCATATTCCTCTCCATATTTTAAAACAAACTCGGAACCGATTTCATTAATTATTTCAGAAATTTCTGTCTCCATAATGATTTTTTCCGTATATTCCTCGTGGTTCATGCCGTTTGGCATTAACCCGTCTTCCGAAGCATGAGAAAACGGGGCATGACCTAAATCATGAGTTAGAGCAATTAACCTTAATATCTGCTCGCACCATGCTTTTTTGCCGTCAGGGAAATAGTTCTCAAAACCCTTAACAGCAGAATTAAACGCTCTTGTTACTAAGTGCATAACCCCCAGCGAGTGACCAAATCGTGAATGCTCTGCTCCATGATACACATAAAAAGTAAACGCCAACTGTTTAATATTGCGCAGGCGTTGAAAGGCGGCAGTGTCTACTATTTTGTTTTCTAAGGCTCTAACTTCAATAAAACCGTGAATGGGGTCTCTATATTTGATAGTAGCTTGTCCCATAGTTTAAGCTGTTCCCTTTCACAAATTAAGATTTTTGGTCTTGAAAAACCATTATCAGTTATTCTATATGTACATATAGAATAACATAATATTCCAAAAACCACAATAGGATAAAAGAAAATTCCACAATGTACACATACACATATATACGTCGCGGAATGTTTTTGTGTATTTTCACAAAAACACCGCCCGCGCAAGCGGACACCACAACTGTCCACTCTCAATTGTCAACTGTCAACTGTTCGTCAATTATTCGTCTCTTTCTTCTCAATTTTCAACCTCAATCTCTTTTTCACAGCGCGATTTGTTTCGTTGTAGTAGCTGTGATAAAGGGAGAAGTCTGAGAGTTTTTCGGCGTAATTTCTTGCTTTTTTGTTTTCGATGTTCGTGCTTAAGCAAGCCTGCCCTATAAACGAAAGTCCGCGATATATTGGGTAGTTCTTTTTAATAAGCCCGGGGTCGTCAATGTCAAGCGGTGGTGGTTTTACGGCGAAAATTGAGTCGGTAACGGTTTTTATAAATTCGTTTAGAACTTCACCGCCTTTTTGAAAATACGCAAAGACCTCTGCGCCTGCTCTTTGTTTTTGTTCGTCTAAAAGGCGGTTTTGTGCCGAAAAGTCGAAAACCCCGTCAATCGTATAAACATCGTTGATTGCAAAATATTGCATTGACACGCCGTAAAGAGCGATAAATGCAGTTCTCATCTCGTCGTGAGCAAAAGCTGTATGGCGTGCCGCATAAACCTCGTCTACCTGCGTGGGTGTGAGGGGGCGGTTGTCTGTTTTTATATGGTTGTTGAACATTTCACGGCTGTATCTTCTTATGAAGGCATAATCTTTTTCCCCCTGTTCAACCGAGGCGGTGACAAAGTTATGATTGATTTGATTTAAATACTTGTTCTTTCTTTTCCGCGGCTTAATTGGCACGCTCAAGACATTCCCTTTAGAATTTAAAAAAGACTCACGCGCCACGCCAAAATGAAAGTCATGCGCTTTGAAATATGAAATGGGCTTTCCTTTAAGCCATTTTTCAAAAAGAAAGTCAATGCTGTAACAATCGAGTTTCTTTTCTTTATAATAGAGCATTGATTTTGACTTTATGCTAAATATCGAGAGCAACTCGATGTTATAGACTTTAACCATCTCAAGTGTCCATGGCTCAACTAACGACTCAAGCCACTTTTTTTTATCGCAAACTTCAAACATTTTATCCTAAATCCTTTAATATTATTATACTTAATATAACCTAAATATAAAAATATGTCAAGAAATTTTTATTATTTTACTGTTGACAATAACACAGCGTTAAAGTTGTAATTAAAAACCTATTGCACTTTTAGCCAATTTGTGGTATACTAAAATCGATGGAAAAAAACAATAAGACTTCTCACCTTTTGCGACTTCTTGCGCGTGCGAATGGGCAGGCGACTTTAAGTCAACCGAATAGCAGCTTTTCGGAAAGAGTGAGGGTAAATTCACAAAAAGCTTGCGATAAACCCTCTCGACATACATCAAAGTGTCGGGAGGGGCGTGTTAGTGCGCCCGATGAGCTTTATGATGAACCGACTGGCGTGAGTTCGGATTGCGAAAACTTGCCTAAGCGTTCGCGGCGGCGTGAAATTATTGCTAAATCAAAGCGGCTTGACGAGAACACTTTTGTTTGCGCTGTTCCCGATAACCCGGTTTTGGCGGGTGTTTCTAAGAACGTCCCGGACAATCCCAAAAAAATAATTAACATTTCTGCAATTTTAATATCTGACGAAATTTATGAAATCATGAATCGATTTAATCTTTGTGAATGTGAGGAATGTCTTAACGCTGTTTATCTTGAGGCGTTGGCTCAAATGCCGCTGTGTTTTGCTCCATTGCGAGAACGAGAAAAAGCGCAAGCTGAATTAAGACCGCTCGCGCAAAGAGTGCTGACAAAACTATGTATCGCTTGGCGAGGGCGTTCTTGAAAAAGATGAAAGGTTAATATCTAAAAAATATGTTTTATAATGAGTTTTTGTCCCGCTTTTCTGTGAGTGGTGAGAGGGTGAGGGATTTATCACGATTTTCTCTTTTATGCAAAGCGTTGGGAGAGCCGCAAAACGGGCAACGATTTGTTCATATAGCGGGAACTAACGGGAAGGGAAGTATCAGCGAATATATTGCCACGGCTCTTACGGCGCACGGGCTAAAGGTGGGTAAATTCACATCACCGTATATTTTAAGAATTAACGAGCGAATTAAAATAGACTATCAAGATATAGATGACGACATTTTGTCGGGGTTGCTTAAAGAAGTGGAAGTGGCAGTAAAAAAAACCACCGCGGATTATTCGCAGTTTGAGCTGTTGACGGCGGCGGCTTTCATCTACTTTAAACGAGAAAGCACGGACATTGCTATAATAGAAACAGGAATCGGCGGCGCGCTTGATTGCACTAACGTAATCAAGCCTGAGCTGACGGTAATATCCAAAATAGACTATGACCACTGCGATGTGCTGGGTGAGCGCGTAGTCGATATTGCGCGGCATAAAGCCGGAATCATCAAAAAGGGAGTCGCTTGCGTTGTTTCGCCCAATATAAAAGAGGTGAGCGATGTGCTTAACGCCGCCGCTCAAGCGGTTGGCGCGGCTGTCACAACGGTTGACGAAAAAGCATTACACATCAAAGAAATGTCGCTTTTCGGCAACAGCTTTTCATACAAGGGAGTTGATTTTAATACAACCATGGGGGGTAGGCATCAAGTAATCAACGCCGTCACAGCGGTTGAGGCATTGCAACTCTTAAATGTTTCTCAAACGGCAATAAAGAGGGGGCTTAACACCGCTGTTTTGAAAGCAAGAATGCAGGTTGTTTCGAGCGCGCGCCCAACAATTGTGGTTGACGGAGCGCATAATCCGTCGGCTGTTGTGGCGGCTGTGGAGCTGACACAGCGCCTTCCGTGCAGAAAAATAATTGTTTTCGGAATATTAAATAATAAAGATTATAGTGACGTTTTAGGGCAACTTGCGAAAATGGCTGACGAGTTTGTGTTGGTTGACGACTTTTCACCAAACGCAAGAAAAACCGCCGACCTTCTAACTGCACTTTCGCAATTCAGGTTTAACAAAAACGACATACACATCAAAAAAACAAACGATGCAATCGAATTTGCTAAACAAAAGGCTCAAGGCGGTTTGGTAATGTCCTGCGGTTCTCTTTATTTGGCGGGGAAAGTGTTGAAAAAGTTGACAGTTGACAATTGAGAGTTGACAGTGATTGTGTCCGCTTACGCGGACGGATTTAAAATTCTAATCTGTCGCCGTAAGGCGACACCACAACTGTCCACTGTCAATTGTCAACTGTCAACTGTCAAGTATTGCTCTTCTGCTGTTGCGTGGTAATTTTTAAGGTTGAGAATCATGGTTTCGAGCTGAGTTATGGTGTCGCTTATGCCATTGAAGAGAGTGATGTAACCCGGCGGCAATATAGAATCTAAAAATTCGCGGTCTGCTTCACTTCTTTTTGTTGAAATTTCGGTTTTCATGATATAATTCCTTTCTACATCGGTTTTTTACTACTAAAGCAAAAAATATTAAACCTATTTAGTGCTTTATTGTATTATACCATACAATATCTATTGTTTTTGTCGAAATTTGTTGGCTGAAAAATAAATTTTTATGTTTTAAGTTTTTTCTAAAAACTCACACTGCTACACCGCCCTGCACTTTTGTGTTGGGCGGTGTTTTTTTGGAATGTCTTGCAAAAATGGGTTTGGGTGGGTTGGAGAGATGGTCGTTTTATAGCAGTTACACTTGAAATGGGGATTTCAGCCAAAAAAACAATCAAAAATCACACAAAACATTGTGTAGTTCGTGCATTTACAAAAATTGGAAAATAAGTTATAATAGAAAACAGGAAGATTTTGGATTTGTAAGAGAGGAGTAAACTAAAAAAAATGAAAAAAATAACAGCAATTATCACAACATTGTCTATAACACTAAGCCTATTTATATTTCCTGTTTCGGCAACAGACGTAGACATAACCATCTCTGTAGATGAAATTCGGCAGATTCGAGTAACCCCAAAAGAGGGTTTCACTACAAAATGGCGCACAAGCGATAGAAATGTCGTCATAGTCAGCAAAACAGGAAAAATCAAAGGCATAGCCGAGGGAAAAGCAACCATCACCGCAACAGCAGGCAAATCAACGCTTAAATTTAACATAATCGTCAAAAAAGCAGAAGAACCGGTATTGTTACCAGATGCACCGGAGATTGTTTTTTTGTTGTTGACAGAAAGCGTAGGCATTAGTGACGGAATAGACGGGCTTTTTATCGACAATAAAGGGGCTATAAAAGAGTTTTCTTATCGCAAAGAACACTCGTTTTATGGGTATGGTTGGGGTACAGACTTTTTTATCAATATTGTTTTGTATGGGTATGATAAAATAATTGAGTCGGGAAAAGATACGGGTCAAAGAGTTGATAGAAATACACTTGTAAACTATAACAACCTATTAAAAAAAATTGATAAAAACAGCAGAATAATGTTATATGATGATAAAAAACCAATTTATGATATGAGACCCGATGTTTGGTATGGTTACGCCAGCTACTACGGGATAAGAAAAACCCCAACAGAATTGGAGGTGATTTTATTTAAATCGCGTGGCAACTCAAAACTTGACAACGCAGACTTGAACGCAGAGGAAATATGTCAATGGCTTATAAAAACAATTCCATTTGAACACGCATCCAATTACGAAAACTGGGGCTTTATTAACCATTAAAAACTAAAATTAAAATTTTTGGAGGTAAAACAGGAAAATTTTTGATTTGATAAGAAAGGAGTAAACTGAAAAAATGAAAAAGTTAATATCAATTATTACAACATTGTCTATAACACTAAGCCTATTTATATTTCCTGTTTCGGCAACAGACGTAGACATAACCATCTCTGTAGATGAAATTCGGCAGATTCGAGTAACCCCAAAAGAGGGTTTCG
>Ga0099364_10004685_pt1 | contig 20643 bp, 16 predicted proteins | sample TergutTh196P3_FD_73070 | JGI IMG/M metagenome (GOLD analysis project Ga0099364, IMG submission 73070) | Microcerotermes parvus P3 segment gut microbial communities from Pointe-Noire, Republic of the Congo - Th196 P3 | ecosystem: Host-associated > Arthropoda: Insects > Digestive system > Gut ... | reverse complement strand
TGCAGCATCAAACGGGCAAGTCCGAAAAACAACAGCAGACCGCCGAGAACGACAACTAATAATTCACTCCAATGAAATGTGAACATACACTTTAGACGGGGACAAATTTTCGTTGCGGACTTTGCGTTCTTTGCGTACTTTGCGGTCAAAAAAAGGTTAACCACAAAGTGCACAAAGGTATGGACAACATATACTGAAAACGATATGAAATTGGACTTTGCGCCCCTTGCGCATCTTTTGCGTTCTCTGCGGTTAACTCCTTTTTTAACCGCAAAGAACGCAAAAGATACGCAAGGAACGTAAAGAAAAACGTCCGCTTTCTACCCGTTTCCTGTCTATTCTGTTCCCTATGTTAACGCATTCGAATCGCTTTGCCCGCTGTTGCCTAAAAGGACGGTGGGGTCTAACGGCCCGACTCCTGTCCCTACCACGCTGCCGGACAGATAGCCGACATCCACATGTGCTGCGTCTGCCATAGCACTCCCATCGGCGGAAATATCGACGTGAAACTCCAGCGGCCCCAACACTAACGTATCGCCGTTTTTGAGTCTTTGTTCGGCAGTAATTTTTTCACCATTTAGCCGCACACCATTTCGGCTGCCCAAATCGCGTACGGTAACTTCGCTGCCGACGAGGATGGCACAATGGTAGCGGCTGATCAATTCACTTTTCGCTTTCAAATGGCAATCTGTTGCCCTGCCGATAATGAATTTTTCTGCCGAGACGGGAATCACTTGTCCCTGCCGGCTTCCTGATGCGACGATTAAGTGAACGTTCATTACCGATGGCTTCCTGTGTTATTGTTGTTGAAAATCTCTAATATATTGCGACACGCCCATAAATGGACATTTTTCCTCTGTGTCCTCCGTGCATTCTCTGTGTCCTCCGTGGTTAAATTTAACCACGGAGAACACGGAGGTTACACAGAGAACACAGAGAGGAAAGCGGCAAGTGGCGGCGTGGTACGGTATAACAAAAAAATCCTTTGCGTCCCTTGCGCATTCCTTTGCGTACTTTGCGGTTAGTTCTTTTTAACCGCAAAGAACGCAAGGGTTTACGCAAAGGACGCAAAGTGTAGGTTTTCTTGTCCCCTCGACGCAAACCAAAATATAAAAAATCCATTTTTAGAGGTTCTCTGTTGTTTGCACGTCCGAAACGACTGCCGCTCCATCCTTGACACTGCCCTGAAGCAGGGCACGGCCGCTGGCCGCATTGTAACATTTCGGCACTAGTTTTGCAAGAGCAACTGGAAAATGCCAGACTCCCGGACTCTCGGGTGAGTAAAAAAAGTGTGTAAAAAATTAGTTGGTCTTTGGAACAGAAGCCGGAATGTATTGTTATTAAGGGGGCAGTGTAATGACGGCAAACACGCGGTTGACCGTCATTACGCTGCGATTCATTCCGTCTTTTGTTGTTCGGGATACTAAAAAACTCCAACTAAATTTTTACACACCCCGGACTCGCCTGACCGGTTTGCCCCCCATTTTCTATGCGGAGAAAACGTGTACAATGGGGGGGCAACGCTCGGGCTTGGATTTCAACGGAGGCTTTCGCAATGGGAACAAAAAAGACAGGAAAAGGACGGAGAAAAATCGGAAGTAAAAAAAGGCGGATGCGTGCCAAAATCCGGCACCGAAAGAAACATTAGGCACCTCGAAAAATCATCGTTTTTTGGTCTATACCGAAAAAAACAGCGAATCTGTACTTTACGTTCTTTGCGCAACCCTTTGCGTACTTTGCGGTTAAAAAAGAACTAACCGCAAAGGGTGCAAAGAAGATAACGTAATAACAAAAGGACGTTTACCCACTAAACTTGGACACACCCAAAGTCTGAACGAGTGTGTGCGCATTTAGTTGCAAAACTGGGTAATTTAGCAAGGAGGAAAAACAATTCCTCGACCAAAAGATAGGGAAAGACAAACAACGTTACAGTCCCTGATATTCCGATAATGCCCCTGTTTTGAACGCTTACACGAAATCTGCCTACAAAATGCGCACGCACCCAGTCTGAACACATCCGAAAATGCCGTCTTGCAATCGTTTCGGTTTTCTGTTAGAATTGTCCGCTTGAAATTGTTTATGCAGTTTTTTGCAGATTAACAGACATGATGAACCTTCCGCAACCTGTTATTATGGCAATGGTTGCGGCATTTTCCATCGTAGTAACATACATCCTTGTCCGAATTTTCGACAGGTTGTACCGTACCAGCACCACAGAGCGGGCGAAGGAAATTATCCAGCGTGCCCAACTCGAAGCCGATACAAAAAACCGAGAAGCCGAACTCCGTGCCAAAGAGCAGGCAATCCAACTCAAAGAGAAAAATGAAAGCGAATTCCAAAAAATCCGCGATGAACTCTACGAAAAGGAACGACTCCTCAATAAGAGGCAGGATGCTCTCGACCGCCAAGCCGGAGACCAACGAAAACAGGAACGGCTTGTCGAAAATACCCAGAGGAAACTCTCGGAACGTATTGCGGATGCAGACCGAAAAAATGCCGAACTTGCCAAATTGATCGAAAAGGAGCGAATCACGCTCCACGAATTTTCCGGGCTCAACCGGGAAGAAGCCGCCGAACGTCTACTCGGTCTGCTCGATAAAGAATTACGGTCAGAAGCCGGACGCGTCATTTTACAGCATGAAAAGCAACTCAAGGAACGTTGCGATGCAACGGCACGGGATATGCTCCTCAGTTCCTTGCAGCGTTATGCGGCCTCCCACACCGCCGAAACGACCACGGCGAGTGTGGACGTACCCAATGATGAAACAAAGGGACGCATCATCGGTCGAGAGGGTCGCAATATCCGTTCCTTTGAAAAAGCGGCGGGAGTCGATCTCCTGATCGACGACACCCCCGGCGTGGTACTGGTGAGTTGCTTTGATCCCATCCGCCGCGAAATCGCCCATCGGGCATTGACACGGCTGATTGCCGACGGGAGAATTCACCCCGCCCGAATCGAGGAAATCGTTGCTGAATCACAAAAAGAAATTGCAAAGTTTATCCTGAAAAAAGGGAAAGAAGCCGTGCAAGAAGCCGGTTTATTCGGTTTGAATGAGCGGCTCGTGGAACTTTTGGGACGTTTGCACTTTCGGACGAGTTACAGTCAAAACGTCCTTCGGCACTCCGTCGAGGTGGCATTCATTGCCGGTGCGATTGCCGCCGAGTTGGGACTCAACCAAAAGTTGGCACGCCGTTGCGGATTGCTTCACGACATCGGTAAGGCAACGGATCACGAATCGGAGGGAACCCATGCAAAGATCGGTGCCGACCTGTTGAAGCGGTACGGCGAGCAGCCGGAGGTCGTCCAGGCGGCCTCGGGACATCACGACGATGTGCGGCTTGAACATCCCTACACGATGATTGTGATGACTGCCGATGCGTGCAGTGCCGCCCGGCCGGGAGCAAGGCGGGAATCGCTGGATCTGTACGTCAAGCGGATGGGAGAATTGGAGGCGATTGCCAAGGAGTTTTCGGGGGTTGCCCAAGTGTTTGCCATTCAGGCGGGTCGGGAAATGCGGGTGTTGCTTACTTCGGAACAATCGACGGACGAAACGGCCGCCAAAATTTGCCGCGACATTGCCAAAGCGCTGACGGAGCGGGTACAGTTTCCGGGAGAAATCAAGGTTACGGTCATTCGGGAGACCCGATTCGTCGAAACAGCACGCTGAAAAATTGTCCCCCTTGGAACCGTTATTCCGGGAACCTCTAAAAGGAGGTCTGTTCTCACCTCGATACCGTAAACGGGGACAAATGGGACGTTTTTGCCACGGATAACACGGGTGCTCACGGATAATTATATCTGTGTATATCTGTGGCTGCAAAAAAGACCATTTTCATGCCCGTTTGCAGTATATTTCCGTCATTCCTGTGTAGGCGGGAATCTAGACGTAAAAGGGTTAAGCCTGTTTTTCTAGATTCCCGCTGGTGTGTGAATGACGGAAAGGGAGGTGAGAGAACAGGTCGATTAAATTCTTTTCGATCTTTGCGTACTTTGCGGTCAACTCCTCTTTTTCAACCGCAAGGGACGCCAAGGAATCGCAAAGTGCGCAAGGGGTTGCGCAAAGAGCGTAAAGAATTTGGTATTATTAGAGGTTTCCTGTTCAGTTTCCTTTGCCGAGACGTTTTTCACACAACCGATGCCGCTCTGCCGATACGATTATATCCTTCCACGCGAACTCATTGCTCAAGAGCCGTTGGTGAATCGTGCTGATTCCCGACTGCTTGTCGTTGACCGCCAAAAGCAGTCTTTTTCCCACCGGTCTATTCGGGACTTGCCCGAACTTTTGCAACCGCAGGACTGTCTCATCCTTAATGATACCAAAGTTGTCCCCGCCCGGCTGGTCGGCAAGCGGACACACACCGACGGATACTGGGAAGGACTCTTTCTGAAACTTGTCCCGCCAAACCTGTGGCAAATTATCGGCAAAACACGAAAAATGAGAGTCGGCAAAACGGTCTGTCTGCAATCGCCCGACGGTCAAAACGAATTGCTTATTGAATTTGTGGCCAAGGGTGAAGGAGGAACCTGGCTTGCCAAGCCGTTAAACACAGAACCCCACTCACTCACCCTGTTAGACCAAATCGGCTGGACACCGCTTCCGCCCTACATTCGGTCGGGGAAGCCGTTGCCGTATGACAAAGACCGCTATCAAACGGTCTATGCTGCCCATGCCGGTTCCGTTGCCGCTCCGACTGCCGGACTGCATCTCACGCCGGAATTGCTTACGGCAATCCAACAAAAGGGCATCACTACCGCCTCGGTAACGCTTCACGTCGGCTTGGGAACATTCAAACCGATCACAGCCGAAGACATAGAGAAACATTCCATGCATTCTGAGTGGTGTTCTCTGTCGGTCGGGTCGGTCTCCGCCATTCAGCAGTGCCGAAGCAACGGCGGCCGGGTTGTTGCCGTAGGGACGACATCGGTACGCGTTTTGGAATCAGCACCGGAGCCGTTACAACCATTTGAGGGAACAACATCGTTGTTCATCCGTCCGCCGTATCATTTCAGGAATGTTGATGTGCTGCTGACGAATTTTCATTTTCCGAAGTCCACGTTGCTGATTTTGGCCTACACTTTCGGCGGGGAAGAATTAATTCGGTCGGCATACCAAGAAGCCGTTCGGAAGGAGTACCGGTTTTTTAGTTATGGTGATGCGATGTTGATATGTTAGAGGACACCATCGGCATTTCAGGGAGATGTGCAGTCCCCTTGTTGCCCCCCACCGGCATTTCAGACGTAGCCCTGTTGCATGTACCTCGTCATCATTCCCATAAAAACGGGAATCGAGTGGGAGAATTTCGGGGCGTTACGTCTAGATTCCCGCCTACGCGGGAATGACGGAAATAGAGGGTTAGAGAACATGTCTACTGCACTACGGCACACTCCCCCTGTCGGTACCGCGAACCTGTGCAATTCAAGAACGCGGTTCCGAAGTTTAGGGATTGTTACAGCAAAGGCCTACTGGACGGTGTCCGTTGCGGTGCAACACACAGGCGGTACAACCACGCTTCGCTGAACGACTCTCGGCTGTACAACCTTAACATAAGCCAAACGGGGTGCAGCGACAACGTCCACACAGGGTCCGCAAACTGCCGGTGTAGCCAATGACCGCTGGACAGACCTCGGGTACACGGTAGTGACTCTTGCAACGCGGGTGGGATCGATACCTGCAACGGTTTCGCATCCATAAGAGACAGCAACCGACCGCTGGACAACTCTCGGCTGAACCACTTTGACTTTCGCCAAGGGGGCAACCGCAACGACGGGCTGGCATTCAATCGCGGGTGCCACCACCGTTTTCTGGACAACTCTCGGCTGTACCACTTTGACCTTTGAGTAGGGCACGCCCATTACCAGCGTTCCGCCGAAAGCGGTTGAGCCAATCAAACCGAAAAGGAACACAGCAAGCAAAATCGACACTTTCTTCATCATTTTTCTCCTTTGTTAGGGGTTGCGGCGTTTACGACTCATAAACGCCGTTGGGACAAATACGGCCACACGACCGACAACTCTGTGTCTTTCGGCAAAAAACACCGGAAAAACGCCGCCCATGCGTGAACTGTTTCACACCAGTCGGCAGATTCGCCCGTATCCTTGCCTCCTACACGCCGTCATTATATCACAAACGGTAGTCTAGGCAAGAGAGGCAAACTTTGCGGATTGTGATAATTGTGTTGTATAATGTAAAAGGCCAATGATTGCACTTTTTTTTCTTTGAGTTCTTTGTGGTTCAGAAAGAATTATACAGCAGGCAATGTCCAATCGGCCTTGTTCTCTCTGTTCTTTGTGCACTTTGTTCTTTGTGCACTGTATCGTAGTAACATATCCAAAGAGCCGCAAGTGTAGCGTAGCGTAACTTGCGGGTGCACACCGAACACGTCCGCCACCCGCAAGTTCCGGCGGAGTACCGCCTACACTTGCGGCTCTTTGTAAATAGGTGAATGTGATTTTGATACACTTCCTTTGTGCACTTTGTGGTTATGGTGTAAACGCCATGAAATGGGACTTTGCGCTCCTTGCAAGTTCTTTGCGCTCTTTGCGGTTAAGTCTTTTTTAACTGCAAAGGACGCAAAGAAGACGCAAAGTTCGCAAAAAAAAACGTCCCATTTGTCCCCGTGTAAGGTATAATACAAGGCATTCATAGGAGTCTAATATGCGGTTTTCATCCTTATTCTTTATATTTTTTATCTTTACGGCATTCCCCTTGTCAGCGGCAACGTTGGAAGTGGGCGGCGGTAGGCCGTTTCAGCGAATCGAAGATGCCGTTGCACAAGCGCAGCCCGGCGATGAAATCGTTGTCTATCCCCAAAGCGATGGTTCCCCCTACAAGCAACCCGCATTGATGATTCGCACGGCACAACTCACTATCCGTACTGCCGATCCGAATAAGCCCGTGGTGCTGGACGGCGAAGGATTCGACTACTCCGGCAGAGGTTCCGTGCCGCGTGCCATTGTGCAATTCAATTCTGGTGCGGACGGCTCTACTCTGGATGGATTCACGCTCATCAATGCCCGAAATGGAAGGCACAACGGGGCAGGGGTGCGAATCACTCAAGCGAATGATGTTACCATCCGAAATTGTATCATCCGCAACAACGATATGGGAATCATGAGCGACGGCGATGTCGCGAGGCAAACCGGTGCCCGGCAACTCATCGAAAAATGTACGGTTACTGACAACGGCACGCTAAAAGATCCCGGTCAAAATCACAATCTTTATCTCGGCGGCACGAGTGTAACCGTTCGGGCATCCGAGATCGCACGGTCGATAGCGGGACACAATGTCAAGAGCCGGGCGCATTTGAATTACATTATCGACTGCCATATTCATAGTTCGGCGAACCGGGAGTTCGATCTTGTTGATGCGGCGGGGGCCACCGATGTGCCGGGCAGCGATTCATGGTTGATGGGCAATCGTATTGAGAAAGACCCGAAGTCTACCGGAAATAAAGCCGTCCTCCATTTTGGACGTGATGGTAACGCTCCTCATCTGGGAACTGTTTGGTTGCTCAACAACACGATTCGCACACCCTTTATTAGTCCGGTCGTTGATATCAGTTCGGGCAACGGTGTGGTGTTCATTGACAACGAAATTGACGACATGGGTACACGGCAAAGAGGGGTGTTAGTAACTCTTCGTCATCAAGAGATGACGGTCAGCGGCAGGGGCAACAAGATTCCTGAACGTTTTACCATACATTCGCCGCTGGGGGAGTCATTGCCGATTAGATTCGATGCCCCGCCGCCTCTGCCGCCCTTGGATTCATTAAAACACTTGATGGGCGCAGCCGTAAGACAATGATGCTGGTACGTTGTATACCTTACACGGAGACAACTGGGACGTTTTTTTCTTTGCGAACTTTGCGTCTTTAATGATTATACTGGAAACGGGTAACAAACGGACGTTTCTTCTTTGCGTCCCTTGCGGTTACTCCTTTTTTGGTATTGTTAATTTGATATAGAATAATCCCGTCATTCCCGTGAAAACGGGAATCTAGACGTAGGAAATTAACCTTGTTTTGCTAGATTCCCGCCTACGCGGGAATGACGAGTGGGCGACAAAAAACTATGCCAAATGAACAATACCCCTTTTTTAACTGCAAAGTACGCAAGGGACGCAAAGTCCAATTTCATACCGTTTTCAGTATATTTACTGGGCATATTCCTCGAACAGATCGGCAATACTTGTATTTCCTTTGTGGAATACTATCCGGTAACGCAGCGTGAAGGATTCCCCCTTTTCTAAAACATGATTCCCCGCCTGCCTGTTGTTTAGCCGCTCAAATTCGTTTACGCCGAATGGGTTCGCCGCAAAGAGTCCATATTCCCGGACGTGCCAGTAGGTCGGAAAACGGAAACTCGATGGATGATTCAAAATTGCAGTTCCCGCCTTCTCACCGTCGATGGTGCCGTGATAATCAACCCAGGGGGAACGCTTCCCCCATGCTTCTCCATTGACTCTTCCTTCGGCATTGATGAAACGTCCCCCTTGTCTCGAGTCCACCGCCAGCACTTCGGGCACGCGGATTCCAAAAGTTCCCTCCTTGGTATCACCGAAGAGCACATTGTCCTGTTCGGCAGTGATGGTGATGTCAAAGTCGATGATTCGTTCCTCTTCCGTGGCGGAAAACCGCAACGTTCGGAGATCACGGCAGAGCACTTGTCCGTTGCCGATCCAATCATTTTCGGTAACAATTAGAGCGGTTTGCCCGTCGGTCTCCGCCTTCACAAAACGTTGGTGAACGATTTTGTATCGGGTGGCAAGCGGTCTTGCGAGGGCATTCCAGAAGTCGAGACCGTTGACGGCACCGTGCGAGAACCAGAGCGACCTCTGATGCGGATGGTCTGCCTGTCTCGGCTCGTAATCCCTTTTCATGGGAAAATCGCGTGTCATATTTTTCCCGGCGGGACCGACAATCGGATAGACGATGGGGGCACCCTCGTAATCGGCAATATAACCGGCGAAGAGACCATTGCCGATTCGCACTTCGTAACCGGTGTCGGTTTGTTTCAGCGTCAATTCCCCGGCGGAAAGTCCCGGCACCAGAAAAGAAACGGTGATCAATAAAGCAATTCGGTAAGGCATCATTCGGTAAAGCATGATATATTCCCAACTTTTCAAGGGTATTGTTCAAGGGCATTGTTTAGACTCAATCACAATCATCATTAAACTCCATAGATACCGCCAACGGCACGAAAACTAAGCGTTGCCGCTCAAAGCGGGGATTGCACCGCAACGCAGTCAAGGGACAATCCGCCGTAGGATTCCTACGTTCCTTTCCATTCTACGTTTAGGGAATCTCTCAAAAATTGGTTTTGCCTCTTGTTTTTGGCGGAAACGGTACTTTGCGTCCTTTGCGGTTAAATCTTTTTTAACCGCAAAGTACGCAAGGGGTTGCGCAAGGAACTCAAAGGTTTCTGGTATTATTAGGGGTTCCCTTCACGCCGGACATTCTACCGCAAACTCCTGCAAAAACAAGAGCGGTCTATTGCTCTAGAGTCCAAATTCGAGCGGTGCAGTCATCGCTGGCCGTTACAAGTCTTTTGCCGTCTGGTGAAAAGGCGACCGATCTGACCCAGTCGGTATGTCCGACGAGTGTCCGTAGAATCTTTCCTGAATCGGTATCTACAATTTGTGTTGTTCCGTTATATTTTCCGACGGCAATCTGTTTTCCGTCGGGCGAGAGGTTGGCGGAACAGATTTCGCTTATTTCCGGCAATATGCTTGCTCCCCAGCCCCAGTAGGGGTTCAAGCGATGCAGTTGTTTCCCCGACTCGACATCCCAAATTCGGAGGGTTGTTTCATCGCACACCGTAATGACTTTTTTGCCGTCCTGTGTGAAGGCAGCGGCTCTGACCCAATCTGTGTGCCCTTTCAGGGTGTGCAATTCCTTGCCTGTTTCGACATCCCAGATTCGGGCAGTTTCGTCATCGCTTGCTGTAACGATTTTTTTGCCGTCGGGCGAAAATCTGACTGACCTGATCCAGTCTGTATGCCCTATTGATTTCAGTAACTCTTTTCCTGTGTCGGCATCCCAGATATGAAGGGTGCCTTCATCGCTGGCCGTCGCAATTTTTTTACCATCCGGCGAAAAGGCGGCGGCAAGCCAGTATTCGGTTTCTGCGGTCAATTCCAGCAATACTTTTCCCGAATCGGGGTCTAAAATCTGTGCGGCTTCATTACCGTTTGCCAAGACAATCTTTTTACTGTCCGGCGAAAAAGCGATGGTCTGCCCTCCGTGACGGGTATGTTCTTCTAACATGTACAGTTCTGTTCCTGATTCGGCGTCCCAAATGCGGAGGACACTGTCATCGCTTATCGTAACGGCTTTTTTTCCGTCCGGCGAAAAACCCGCTTGCATGACCCAGTCCGCGTGTTCTTCTAATGTATGCAGTTTTTCGCCCGTTTCGGCATCCCAAATACAGGCAGTTAGGTCATCGCTTGCCGTGATGACTTTCTTTCCATCTGGGGAAAAGAGGACATGCCTGACCCAGTCGGAGTGCCATAATGTAATGACGGCAGAACGCTCTGCTGCGTGCAAGTGTGCCATACACAAACAATAAACACAAATAACGGCAAATGAGACAAAGCGGGACGGGACAAAGCGGGACATAGTTGAGGCTGGACGGCTAACGGAAAGAATGGGGAGATTGTACTCCCCTTTTCCGGCATTTGCAAGAGCCGTGGGGTGTGTAGAAATTTAGTGAAAGTGTCAAAACTTTTTGGGGATTTCCCATGCGTCTTTCCATTGGTTTGAGTAGAGGGCGGCAGAAATGACAACAATCCGATTCGCCTGCGGCAATCGCCAACACGCACCCGTCTGCTTCAATCGTCGCCCCGCCAAGTTCTTACAAGCACCCTCCATACTGAAAACGGTATGAAATTGGACTTTGCGCCCCTTGCGCATTCTTTGCGGTTAAAAAAGGGATTTAACCGCAAAGGGCGCAAAGTCCAATTTTCATACCGTTTTCAGTATATTAGCGATTCCCCTACGCCACCGGTACGGGAATCGTTTCGAGAATCCGTTCGATAATCGACTCCTCCATCCGCCGTTGATTGCTGTGCAGAATCGATTTCGGAACAATACGGTGTGCCAGCACCGCAACGGCGAGCGATTTTACATCATCCGGCACAGCAAAACTGCGCCCCTCTAACAACGCCTGCGATTGCACCGCCCGACTCAATGCAATCGCTCCCCGCGTACTGACACCAACGAACAAATCTTCATGCGACCGCGTCGCATCCACAATGTCGAGTATGTATTGCGTGATCGAATCATCCACCCGCACCGCCGAAACCGCCTGTTGTATTTCAACGATCTGTTCGCTGGTCAACACGGGTTGCAACGCATCAATCGGTCGAGCGGTTTGATGTGTCTTCAGAATGTTCACCTCATTTTGCCGGTCAGGATAGCCGACCGAAACGCGGAACAAAAAACGGTCGAGTTGACTCTCCGGTAACGGATACGTCCCTTCAAACTCCATCGGATTCTCCGTCGCAATCACCATAAAGGGACTCGGCAACGGATAAGTGGTGCCATCGACCGAGACCTGCCGTTCATTCATCGCTTCCAGCATGGCACTTTGCGTTCGGGGCGTGGTGCGGTTGATTTCATCTGCCAAAACGATGTTGGCGAAAATCGCTCCACGTACAAAGTGAAATGTTCTCGAACCAGTATCATAGACACTGCTGCCGGTGATGTCGGCGGGCAACAAGTCGGGCGTGAATTGAATCCGCCGGAAGTCCCCCGACACGCTCTTCGCGATGGCTTGAGCGATGAGCGTTTTACCCACTCCGGGCACGTCTTCGAGCAGAACATGCTCCGCCGCAAACAACGCCGCCAAACAGCGGCGAATAAGCGGACGCTTGCCGAACACGGCCAATGCAATGTTCGTTTCTAATTTATGGATGAGTTCGGTGTAGGACATGATGTTGAATTTATACCGCAGCAACGTATCGTTCACTTGTTCACCGTTCGACTTTGCAACTGGTGCCCCCTGCAGCGGGCAGGTATGCGTCGGTGGTGTAATCGGCGACCATCCGGTGCGCACTGAACCGCCACGCCAAAGTGCTGACCGAGTTCATCATCCGCTCAATCCACTTCACCGGCAAACCATGTTCATCCACATCGTAATACAACGGCACCACCTCATTTTCGAGAACATCGAACAAACTTTCGGCATCACGCTGATCCGTAATCCTGTCATCCACATGACTCGTCCCCTTACCAATCGCAAAACCATTGGTGCCGTCGTAGGCTTCCGCCCACCAACCGTCGAGAATCGACAGATTAAGTCCGCCATTCAGCACCGCCTTCATCCCGCTCGTTCCCGATGCCTCCAATGGACGGCGAGGATTGTTGAGCCAAACGTCCACCCCTTGAACCATGTGTCGGCAAACGTTAATGTCGTAATCTTCGATGAACACGAACCGATTCGCAAACCGGGGATCGTTCCGCAGGTTCGCAATCGTTTGAATAAACTCCTTGCCGGGCTTGTCCGCCGGATGTGCCTTACCGGAAAAGATGAATTGCACGGGACGTTCGGGACAGTTACAAATATCTGCCATCCGCTCAATCTGATTCAAGACCAGCGTGGCCCTTTTGTACGTTGCAAAGCGGCGGCCAAATCCGATGGTCAAAATTTGCGGATCAAGCACCGTTCGGGCACGGTCAATGACATCATCCGCCTCACCCCGCCGACGGCATTGGCGGCTTACACGGCGGCGGACAAAGGCCACCAGCAAGTTTTTGAGTGCACAATGCGTCTCCCAAAACTCACCCGGATCAATGTCTTGGACCGCCTCCCATTCTTTCGGATCGTAAGACTCCGCCGACCAAGAAGTCGGCATGTACCGCTCGAGCAATGTGTTGAATTGCCATGCCATCCAACTGGGAATGTGCACTCCGTTCGTGATATGTCCAATCGGCACTTTTTCCTCCGGCAAATGATGCCAGAGCCCGTGCCACATTTTTCGGGAGATATTGCCGTGCAACGAAGCGACGGCATTGGCATATCGGGACATCTTCAAGCCCAACACTGTCATACAGAATGTTTCGCTGTGATTGCTCGGATCGACCCGGCCGAGTGCCATCAGATGTCCATGATCGATTCCCAGTTTGTCCCGAAGCGGCCCTAAATGCTCGTCGATCAAATTGCTGTCGAACCGGTCATGTCCCGCGGGCACCGGCGTATGGGTGGTGAACACCGTTCTTTGAGCAACTTCAACGGCGGCTTCGTGAAACGGGAGTCCGTCATCTTCCATCCGCTGCCGAACAACTTCTAGGGTGGCAAAGGCATTGTGCCCTTCGTTCAAGTGATAGACTCCGGGCGTAATGCCGAGAGCCGTAAGTGCCCGGACACCGCCGATACCGGAAACGATTTCCTGCCGGATACGTGTCCGGTTGTCTCCGCCGTAGAGACGGCTCGTCAGTTGCCGGTCTTGAGTCGCATTTTCTTCGAGATCGGTGTCCAGAAGCAAGAGCCGCACACGTCCGACGTAAAGTTGACGGACTTTGGCGTAAATGGTGCCCGTTCGGGTCTGCACCGACACGGTAATTTTTTCCCCTTTCGTGTCCACGGCATCTTCCAAGGGGAGAAACTGGACGGCTGTATCGAGATATTCTTCTTCCTGCCATCCCTCGGTGTCGAGATGTTGTTTGAAGTATCCCTGATTGTAGAAGAGTCCAATGGCGACGAGCGGCACACCGAGTCCGCTGGCACTCTTGATATGGTCGCCGGAGAGAACCCCGAGACCGCCGGAGTAAATCGGCACGGACTCGTGAATGCCGAATTCCAGTGAAAAATAGGCGACGGGTTGTGAACCGAGCACACCGACATTGCGTTTTGACCAAGTTGTCTGGGTTTTCATATACTCGATCATCCGGCGGTATGCTTGGTCGATTCGGGTATAGAGAACCAGTTCGGCGGCACGGATTTCCAGCCGTTCGGGCGTGAATTCCTGTAAGAGGGCGATGGGATTGTGCCCCAGTTGCCGCCAGCGGATGGGATCGAGGGAGCGGAACAGACTGATCACTTCGGGATGCCAACTCCACCAGAGGTTATTGGCGAGAGCGATGCATTTGTTGTAGAGTCCTTGGGGAGTGATGCCGACGATCTTGCCGGAGGAAGAGGTTTTGGGGGTTAATGTCATAGAATCGTTTAAAGGAATAAACTCGCCGCCGGTTTGACGTACCCGTCTCCGTCCACAACGCTACTCCTACATTATAGACGACAAGGGAGAAAAAGCAAGAGACCATTATGCAGTCCGACTGCAAGTTTTTTTGCCCACGTAAACTGTGCAAAACAAATAACGAAAAAAAGATCGCAAATCACACAAACTGCCTATTTTAACAAACAAAGTTCATGCCCCATTGCCAAGAAAATTCTTTATTGTGTACATGTTCCCCATTTTAACATTCGGAAATCGCTGTTGGTCGAGTGAAAAAAAACTTGCAGTCGGACTGACCATTACGCAGGAGCAGTCCAATAATCCAATAGGGTGTGTCAAAGTTTTTTTGGGAATTGTTAGAATGCGTGGTGTCAGTCTCTTTTTACAAGGAGGTGTTTATGCCAGAACGTCTCTCCGCTAGCACCATGCACGACCTCGATGACTTCCTACTCACCGCCGGAAGAAAATTCGTGAAAAAAGTGTACCAACACAAACTCCAAGAACAAGTCGAACGCAACGAAACAAACATCGAAAGCAAACAGTGCAACAACTGTAAAGGGAACCTCTAATAATACAAGACTTCCTTGCGCCCTTTGCGGTTAAGTCTTTTTTAAGCGCAAAGGGCCCAAAGTTCGCAAAGAAAGATGTCCCTTTGGTTCCCGTGTACGGTATGGCACCAACACGCCCTAGACACTAGACACCGTTGCCGCCGCCGGGTATCATGTTTCCGTCTCGGGTTTTGCGGGCGGGATCGTGAATGTCAGAAACGGAGCCGAAAAAAGTTGTTCTGGTGGATGATGATTACAGCAATCTCATCAATGGTAAAAATGTTCTGAAACGACACTATGAAGTCTTTACCGTCCCTTCGGGAGAAAAACTATTTGAATTGCTCAAACAGATCGTCCCCGATATTATCCTGCTCGATGTCGAAATGCCGGTCATGAATGGTTATGCCGTCCTTCGCGAACTCAAGAAAAATCCCGTTACGGCGGAGATCCCCGTCATTTTTTTGACGGCTCTTCGGGATGTCGGCAGCGAATTAGAGGGACTCACGCTGGGTGCCGTCGATTACATCTCCAAGCCGTTTTCACCCCCCCTGTTTCTCCAACGGATTGGAAGCCACCTCGCTTCGGAAACGCAAAAACAGCAGTTGCGTGAGTACGGCAACCGGTTAAGCCAGATGGTCGATGAGAAAACGCAAACCATTACGGAACTGCAAACCGTCATCTTTTCGGTGCTGGCGAATATCGTCGAATACCGCGACGATGGGACCGGTGCCCATATCAGCCGTACACAACGCTATTTACAAGCATTGATTGACGGATTGACAGATAAAAACTATTACCGTGAGGAAATAGAAGGCTGGGATGTCCCATTAATCCTGTTGTCCTCACAGTTGCATGACATCGGCAAGGTGGCGATTCCCGATGCTATTCTGCTCAAACCGGACAAACTAACTCCCCAAGAGTTCAACGTCATCAAATCTCACACGGTCATCGGTGCTGAAATCATTGGAGGGATCGAATCGGGATTACAGCCACACCGGTTTATTCACTATGCCCAGTCAATGGCACTCTCCCATCATGAAAAGTGGGATGGCACAGGCTATCCCCGTTGTCTTTCGGGACGGGATATTCCGCTCCAAGGCAGGTGTATGGCTGTCGTGGATGTGTACGATGCACTGGTCTCTATCCGTCCCTACAAAAGGTCATTTACGCATGAAGAGGCGATGAGAATCATTGCTGAACAGAGCGGCACCCATTTTGATCCCTTGCTTGTTGAATCCTTTTTGAGCATATCCGACGTGATTTACGCCGAATTTCAAAAAGCCGTACCGTCAAGAGCCAAAAAAAATATCAGGACGCAAGGCACGAACATTGATGACTTGACTATCCTGTAAGAGAGGGGTAATCATTTTTCCCGCCCACACGGTGTACCTTACACGGAGACAAATGGGACGTTTTTTTCTTTGCGAACTTTGCGTCTTTAATGATTAACAGGGCTTTGCGTCCTTTGCGGTTAAAAACAGGGTATAACCGCAGAGAACGCAAAGGATGCGCAAGGGGCGCAAAGTCCAATGACAGAACATGCCGTTTGCCGTATACGCAAAGTCCGCTAAGGAAATATCCCCTTTGTATCCCTATAAGGTATACCGTGAGGTATAATGGGGGAAACGTTTTTCCAAAGACAAAAGAGACGAACCCATGCACCGTCCCATACAACTTACTCAATGCGTTTTCCTTTTCGCTTTTCTGTTCACCCTGCCGCTTGCCGCAGTAGAAGTCGGCGATGTCGTATTCAAAACATCCTTCGACGAACCCAACGTCCGCGACCGATGGACAGACTCTTGGAACACATCCGCATCGCTAGCCGACAGCACCCTCCGCATTGCGCTCCCGGAAGAAGGAGATGCAAAACATGCTTCAATAACGCAAAAGTTGCCAGTCGAACACCTGCGTGGCACTCGGCTGCGCATTACTGGTCGTATCAAATCGGACAACGTCAAAGAGCCGCCGCAATCGTACAACGGTATCAAAATGATGCTCATTCTCGACACCCCCGGCGGAAAACATTGGCTGCAACGCAACAACGTCTGGGGAACCTTCGATTGGAAAGAAGTCGTCTTCATCGCGACCGTACCAGAAGACATCACGGAAGCAACGCTGCTCCTCGGCATTGAAAACACCACCGGCACCGCTTGGTTCGACGACATTGCGATTACAATCATCGGTAAAAAGCCGACACGACCAGATGAAAGACCGGCGGGCACCATTTATAAAGGACACGATTTGCCTCGATTGCGCGGAACGATGATTAAGCCGGATTCCTTCACATCGGAAGACCTTAAAGTTCTTGCAGGCGATTGGAAAGCGAATCATATCCGCTGGCAACTTCTCTGGGACGGCTTTCCGAATGGTCCCGCCGACACCGCAACGGTCGAAGAGTACGCCGCTTGGATAGACAAGCAGTGTGCGCAACTCGACGCTTTGCTCCCGGAGCTCCGGCGTTACGGCGTGCGGGTTTGTCTCGACTTACACACTCCGCCCGGCGGTCGGATGCCGAGAGAAACCAGCGGCTCCGAAATGCGGTTGTTTCAAGAGAAACAATTCCAAGATGCCTTCGTAGCAACGTGGCAAAAACTGGCACAAAAATATAAAGATGTCGATGTAATCTGGTGTTATGATCTTCTGAACGAAGCGGTCGAAGGAGACATGCCGAAGATTGAAGGATTGCTCGATTGGCGTGAGTTAGCGTTGAAAACATCGAAGGAAATCCGCAAAATTGACCCTGACAAGGCAATCGTGATTGAGCCGGCACCATGGGGTGCGCCGAGTGCGTTGGAATGGTTTGAACCTTTCGATCCAAAGGAGGTACCTAATGTGGTGTATAGTGTGCATATGTATATGCCGCATGAATTTACGCATCAAGGGGTGTATGATTCTCCCGTCGGTTTGGTCTATCCCGGCAGAATGTCCGATGGTAAGCATTGGGACAAGGAGCAGATTCGGCATTCGTTGCAGTCGGTTATAGATTATGCCAATGATTATGGTGTGGCGATATACATGGGCGAGTTTGGTTCGATTCGTTGGGCACCGGAGAACAGTTCGTATCGCTACTTGCGTGATTGTATCGAAGTTTTCGAGGAGGAGGGTTGGGATTGGGCGTATCATGCGTTTCGTGAGTGGGACGGTTGGAGTATCGAACATGGTACTGACAAGAATGACCGCCGTCGAGCGAGCGAACCGACCGATAGAGAGTTATTGCTACGGAGTTGGTTTGAAAAGAATGAACGGTAAAAAAGAGGAACACCGTGAAGGGGACCTCTAAAATGATTTTCTCATTTTTGTTTGTGTCGAGGATGAAACAAACCTACACTCTGCGTCCTTTGCGTAAACATTTGCGCCCTTTGGAAGTGTATCCAAATAACATTCACCTATTTACAAAGAGTCACAAGTGTAACGAAGTGAAACTTGCGGGTGGCGGGCGTGTTCGGTATGCACCTGCAAGTTACGCTACGCTACACTTGCGGCTCTTTGAATATGTTATTACGATACAGTTCCTTTGCGGTAAAAAAGACGTAACCGCAAAGGGCACAAAGTGTTACGCAAAGAACGCAAAGTACAGATTTCATGGCATTTTCGGTATAGACCACAATAAACTAATGATTTTTAGAGGTGCCTCTATGATGTCCCTTTTCGATTCCGATCTTCACGAACTCGGGCAACGTGCCGATGCCGAAAGACGCAGACGGCATGGCAACAAGGCGTATTACGTTGTCAATGCACATATCAACCCGACGAATGTGTGCCGCATTGGGTGTCCGCTCTGTGCCTTTGCCGCAACACGGGGCGATAAAAGGGCTTACGTGCTGACCATTGACGAAATGTTACAAAGGGCAGAGCGTGCCGTCGGGTTCGGGGCAACGCAACTGCATCTTGTCAGCAGTGTACATCCCGATAAGCCTTACGCTTGGTATCGGGAAATCACGGCGACGCTTCATCAAACCTTTCCGCAACTTTGGCTTAAAGCATGGAGTGCCGTCGAAATAGCGGCGTTCGCTCACAGTATGGGAAAGAGTTATGAGTTCATTTTGAGTGATTTGCAGTCGGTCGGACTTTCCAGTCTGCCGGGCGGCGGAGCGGAAATCTTTGATGCGGAAGTCCGAAAAAAAATCGCTCCCGATAAAATACCGGCGGAAGTGTGGCTCGAAGTTCATCGCACGGCACACAAACGGGGAATTCCCACGAATGCCGCGATGCTCTTCGGACATTTGGAAACACCGAAACATCGGCTCGAACATCTGCTCAAACTTCGAGAATTACAGGAGGCAACCGGCGGATTCGATTGTTTCGTGCCGTTGGTTTTCCATCCGAAGAATACGCAGATTGATGTTCCTTCCCTTTCGCCGCAGGAAATTCTGAAAACGATTGCCGTGTGCCGATTGGTACTGGACAATATCGAACATATCAAAGCCTACTGGGTAACGCTCGGTGAATCATTGGCACAGATTGCCCTTTCATACGGAGCGGACGATTTCGACGGAACGGTCTTCGAGGAGCGTATTCACCACGAGGCGGGTTCCTCCACGCCGTCTGGTTTATCGGAAGCCCGGCTTCGGGAATTGATCCTTGGTGCGGGACGGAAGCCGCAACCTATTACCGCTCCCTGTGCCCTAGTACCTTGGGACAGTGTACCTTGGGACAGTCCAAATTTGGGATGCGAACAGAAGCCGGAATGGAGCGCAGCACAATGACGGACGCGTACGTTGCGATCCGCCATTACACTGCCCCCTTAATAATACATTCCGGTTTTTGTTCGCATCCCAAAATGTGGACTGTCCCCAGGCACTAGAGCAAATTCTTTTGCGTCCTTTGCGGTAAAAAAGAGTAACCGCAAAGGGCGCAAAGAAGATAACGTAATAACAAAAAAAACGTTTACCCGCTAAATTTTGACACACCCAACTCTGGGGAGCATCCAAGTTTAGTGGGTTCTTTTCCATGCGATTTCCCATTGGTTGGAGTAAAGAGCGGCACAAAGCGTCGCTATTCTGTTCACCCTCGGCAACCGCCCACACGCGCCCGTCTGCTTGAGCCCCCACATCAGGAACACAGTCCCACCAAACTCTTGCAAGCCCCCTCAATCAAACCACTACCAATCGCACGACCACTCACGTTCCATACCGCTTAAACCCTCTGATAGAAAAGAAGTTAGAAGTTAGGAGAGTTAGACCCAAGACATTCTAATTCCTAACTTCTAACTCTTTTTTTCGCCGCAAACGCACACACCACAGTAGGTTTCGGAAATTGCCGAGTTGCCCATTCAGAAGCAAGAGCAAACTGACCACAGGGACGTTTGGAAAACGCACCCAGTTTGAATTCGCCCCATCTTCGGGTGCCGTCGGGATTAAGAATGTGAACAAAGTCGCCATCAGCATAGAACTCGGTCTCGCCTTTTGCCCAGTCCGTCAACACGTTTTTTCCATCCTAATTTCTTTGCGGCGGGTAGCGGATCGTGGTAGCACTTCTCCCGCACCTCTCGCAAGGTTCGCTCCTCTCGACGCAACAAACTCGTCAGCGATACAGTCATATTCGTCAACACCGTCCACGCCTCGCCCCAAGACGCAAGACGAACCGCAAACATGCCTGTCCTCGCCATATCTCCTTGTCTTTTTGCAAATGAAGACAATTCTCAATCTCCCCGTGTCCCAAGATATATCCTTGGAACTCCGACGCAGAAACCACATCAGGATCAAGACTGCTAACTAGGCTTTTGCAAATTCACTTCGTGCATTGTACAATAGGCATTTTGGGTGGTCAAAAGGTCGCCGAAAAAGTTTCCCCCGGAAAAGGAGTTCCCATGCCTATCATCACACCGCCCACAATCGTTCAAAACGCCCTCAACGAATTTCTCGCACCACTCTTCAAAAACACTTCCCAACGAAAACATATCGCCAACTATCTCACCGGAC
>Ga0099364_10004684_pt1 | contig 20644 bp, 19 predicted proteins | sample TergutTh196P3_FD_73070 | JGI IMG/M metagenome (GOLD analysis project Ga0099364, IMG submission 73070) | Microcerotermes parvus P3 segment gut microbial communities from Pointe-Noire, Republic of the Congo - Th196 P3 | ecosystem: Host-associated > Arthropoda: Insects > Digestive system > Gut ... | reverse complement strand
GGAAACAAAATGTATATGAGTATGAAACATCTAAAGATTGTTTCTACAGCGGTAGCTTGATCATTAATTAAATGGCTGCAAAAATATTTTGCGAAAGAATCTTGACAGTACCAAATCCATCTCAGCGCAGTATATCAAAGACAAACATCTCCACCATAAAACAATCCGGCGATACCGTTAAGATTAATATCCCCGAAGGCTTTAAGCCCAAGGAATGGTAAAACTAATAAAAAAAATACCCCGCAGGAAGCGGGGTATTGCTCTAAACTAACTGAGTATCAACTATCAAGTAGGATCTATTTCCAGTTCAGCTGATTCATAATCAATCGTGATTACACCGAACTCATCTACTATAACAGTGAATGTAGTTTCTGTACCGTCATCGTCATCGGCTGTAATAACTGCAATGCCGGGATTAACTATTGTGATAACAACATCACCGGAGTCATCATTTACTTCGATAGAATCGGTAGGATCTTCGTCTATTGCTAAATTAGTTACGCCACCGCCGTCAAAGCCTTTAAACGCACCGCCATCAATGGTAACATCAGCACCGGAAACTGACACATCGGTATAAGCCTCAGCAAGTTCAAAATCGAATTTTGCAGTATGACCGGTAATTGTCCCATTTGCTGCAACAACAATTTGCCACGCTAGAGAGAATTTGGTTACAGGATCATGAAGAACTACCCTAGTGTTTCCTCTGGCTTTAGGAGTCAATATAAAAGAAGTAATGCTTCCTGAAGATTCAGTAGTAGTTACAGCCAATACTCGTTGCATTCCGCCTTGCGCTATCTCCGCATCTCCATCATCAAAAAATCCCACTACATCGGAAAGGACTGCATTTGTATTGTTAAGAGTAACAGCAGTACCTGAAAACTTCACATCCACGATGTCAAACCAGTCAATGGTATTAGTCCCTGAATTGAAATTACGTGCAAGCAGATTCGGGCTCCCTGAATCATAATCATAGGGATCGCCATCCTCTGTAAGAGCATGCAGGAATGCAGCTCCGGTTTTATCCCAGTAAATTAGGAAGAGATATACGTTGCTGCCGCCTGACCAAGTATTATTTTCAGAAACATGAAGCGTAAAGTTTAAATTAATAGGTCCGGAACTAAAATTAGGATCGGTATCCGGTTTCTCCCACATACCATGTGCAATTACATCTTTCTCAAGCCATGTAACAAAAACTTGGGGATCAGCTCCGCTGAAAGAATGAGTTGCAAGATCCTTACTCGGCATTTCATCAAAAATTACCGCAATGACCGGCCGGTCATCATGTAAGAAATCATAAATAGGCCAGCCAATATTGGATATTTGCAGCACTGCAGTCCCTGTTCCGGAACTATCCGTACCGATGGCACCTGCCCCGGGTGATGCACCCTGCTGTGCCGTAAATGCTACAGTTCCGCCGTCAGGAAGGGGTACCGCCGCAATATTCAAGGTGGAACCGCTTATATTCCCCTCAAAGCGTGCCCCTGAGGAAGGAATAAAGATAATGGTTGTACCTGTACCACGCTCAATACGACCATAGGAAATCGAGGTTCCTGCAAGCCATATACGATAGTGATCGTTAGTCTGAGGCGTAATTACACTGCGCGATGTATCAGGTACTGCATTCCTGCTTATTACAATCCTCATTACCTGACCATTTACGGTCTGGGAAAATACTGCATTATTGCCATCCTGGGCTATAACTCCATCATCCGAATCGTTATTACATCCGAATATTACGAGGGAACTTATAAGCAGGATTGCAAATAATCCTAAAAGTTTCATCTTTCTCATATTAAACTCCTTAATCATTCGCTTTAAGTATTTTTACCGACTGCGGTAATTGTAATTGTCCCATCAGGATCGATAGTAAAGCTAATGGTGGCTGTATCCCCACTGACGTCTTCTTCTATGGTCAAGGTGACAGACCCGGGTGTCAAAACAGTCACTGCAAGATTATCAGTTGCGGCAGTAGCAGACGCAACAGTTGAGCCTCCTGTAACATCGGCATCATTCAGGGCTATATTAAAGACTGCAGTCTCATCTGTTACTCTAAAGCCGGTATTGGCCGCAATAACTATATCAGTTGTGGCACTCCCATATTCATCTCCATAATCTTCGCCATCAGGGAACTTGAAAGCAAATGCAGCATCAACAGCAGGTGCACTTGCAAGACCGGTTTGGATAACAGTAACAGTTATTTCTACGGTAAAGCCGACTTTGTCAGTTACGGTTAAAACTGCTTCGCCTCTTCCGTGCGGAGTTACAACAATATTGGTTCCTGTAAGTTCGGCAGTTGCTACTCTAGAATTGCTTGAAACAATGTCTTCCATATCTCCATGCTCTCCGTCTTTGAAAGCCTGGGTATTACCACTTGCTTTGAGTGTGCTATATGCGACATTCGCAGTAGAAGGATCAAACACAACATGAGTCAGATCGTACCAGTCAAGGGTATTTGCTCCCCTTGTAATGGCCTTTGCTTCAAAATTGCCGCTGCTGCTGCTGTATGCATAGGCATTATCTTCGGGATCGATTATGGTCATTAATCGCCAGTCATCACCTGTGTCTAAATATAAAAGTAAAACGTAGAAATCGCCCGATCCGCCCCATCTTGATTCATCAGAGTCAAAAAGGTCAATGGAAAAGGTACGAGGCCAAGAACCGGGATCAGATGAAGGTACTTCAACCATACCGCCTGCAATTAGCTCGTCTATGAAAGAAGAGTTTGCCGCGAAAGGATTTTCCGGGTCAAATGCGGAAAGATTTAAAGCGGCAAGATCTGTACTATTTGGGGCATCTTCAAGTAATGAAATAAAAATAGAATCTACTCCTTTCTTAAGATACTCATAGACTTCCTCATAAACCCTAAGAGAAATAGACGAATTGCCTGTCGGGGCTCCGCTTGAACTGCCTACAGAGCCTGCACCCGGCGAAGTGCCTTGAAGAGCGGAAAATGCTACAGTCCCGCCGGCCGGAAGGGGTACTGCGGGAATAATCAGGGTTGCACCGGATAAAGTCCCTTCAAAACGTGCTCCGGAAGAGGGTATAAATATGATAATACTGCCTGCTCCGCGTTCGATTCTGCCGTATGAAATGGACTCACCTGCGAGCCAAATACGGTAATGATCGTTATTTTGAGGGGTTATGACATTCCTTGATGTGTCGGGAACGGCATTCCTGCTGATTACTACTCTCATTACCTGACCACTTACGGTCTGGGAGAAGGTCAAATTGCTGCCTTCCTGATCAATGAGCCCTGAGTCTCCGGAATCGTTATTACATCCAAAGAACATTAATGAACTTGCAAGTATAAAAACAAGCAAACCAATAAACGAAAGCTTTCTCATATCTTTCTCCTTAATTAATCTCTGTATTGAACAAAAAACATTAATCTACTGTGTATTCTACCACCTTTTGCTATAGTTTGTCAATATAGGTAGAAAAATTGTTTTTCAGAACACTATACTCGATTATTAGGGCCCTATATCTAAATCAGAATCGTAATCGAAAGAAATAAGACCGAATTCATCGACATCAATAACAAAAATTAACTCCTCATCATCGTCGTCATCTACAGTAATGACAGAAAAGCCGGGCCCGGTAATAGTCAGAACAACAGCACCTGAAGAGATATTAGCCTCAATCACGTCTATTGAAGGAGAACCCACTGCTTTAACATTTTCAACAGCAAAATCAAAAGCAGCAGAAGCAATCGTAACCGTATTAGTTGATACAACTACATTCTGATAATCGTCATCAAGGGCGAACTTAAACTTGGTATCATGACCTGTCATTGCGTAATTATGGGCTACGGTTATTGGCAGTTTTAACTCAAATCCGGTTTCAGAACATAAAAGGATTACGGTTGTAGTGCCCCTTGCCTTTGGCGTAAATGTGAAGGAAACATCGGTATTGGCGACTACATCGACTACCCTGTCATTATATACGATATCCAATTCAGCCTTACCATCAGGGAAAATCGCCGACCCAGCTTCAGAAAGAACAGAATTTTGGTTGTTAACAGTAGCAGGAGAGCCTGCAAACTTAACATCTACAATATCGTACCAGTCTATCGAATTAACTCCATTCGTAAAATTGTAAGCAAGAAGATTAGGATCACCTGAATTATAGTTATAAGCAGCCGCATCTACTGTAAGAGCATGCAGGAAAGTGCGGCCTTCAGTATCCTTATAAACAAGAGTCAGATAATGATCCGAACCGCCTGACCAGAGGGTATTCTCGGAAACAATCAGATCGATATTGATGCTAATAGGCCACGAAGACGGATTTGTACCTTTTTGCCAACCCCCTACTGCTGCCCAACCCGCATCAATCCAATCAACCATATCATCCAAGGTCGTTGCCGCAGAAAACGCATGGGAAGCAAGGTTCTTAGAAGGCTTCTCACTAAAAACTATTACGGCAATTGCCTCAGTATTACGAAGGAAGGTATAGATATCCTCACCCACCTTAGTAATTTGCAAAGTTGCGTTGCCTGAAGGAGTCCCCGTATTAGTTCCTATGGTACCCGCTCCGGGGGAAGTCCCCTGAAGTGCCGTAAAAGAGGCCGATCCGCCATCCGGCAAGGGTACCGTCGGAATAATCAGGGCCGAACCGCTCAAAGTACCTTCAAAACGCGCTCCGGAAGAAGGAATAAATATGATGACACTCCCCACACCACGTTCAATCCTTCCGTGAGAAATGGACTCCCCTGCCAGCCAAATACGATAATGGTCGTTATTCTGAGGTGTAATAACATTCCTTGAAGTATCCGGAACCGGATTCCTGCTGATAACAACCCTCATTACCTTTCCCTCGATGGTCTGAGAGAAGGTAAGATTGCTCCCGTCCTGATCGACTAAACCGGCATCAGAATCATCGTTATTACAACCGAGGAAGATAAGACTTGCCAGTAATAGAATTAAAGTAACTATTGTAAACTTCTTCATTTACTTCTCCTTTTTTATGGGCTCTCAGCTAATAAACCCTTGTTATTATAGTAGGAACTCGAATCAATTAAGAAAAAAATGTGGGATACAAGAAAAAGTACGTCTATATCAAAACTTGGATGCTGAAAATCAAGATGATCTTTAATCTTATCATTCTTAAATAATCGCGTAAAATTAGCAGTATAGTTTTTTTCATGACTTCCTGTACATTCAGGGAGCTTAAACGTAAGCCCAAAAATTTCCAAGTCTAATGCAGGTACAGCCTTTTTTGATTTATTAAACCTATCAATAATAAAAAGGCCGAAAGCAAATCCAAGCTGTTCATTAACAGTTCTTTCCAAAAAACTAGGATTTGTCCCTGTTCTAATATATTTAATTGGTTTTGCCTTCATAACTGAACAAAAAAATGCAGTTGCAACCTTATGCCTATCCATTTTCTTCTCTTTATCATTTGGCTGAACTGTAATATTCATAGAATCATGTATTCTTTCTCTATATTCATAATAATATGGCATGATCAAATCAAATTTTTTATTGTCCAATTGCAATTTATTGCTAGCATCTTTTTTACATAGAAAGTTTATGAATTGATCCAACTTTTTTAGTAAAATTATTTCAATATTTTTGTCCATATTAGCAGCCTTTAAACAAAGAAAATTAAAGCTTTCTTTGAAGTAAAATCAATTTTAGTCGTCATCATCCTCGTCATTATCATCGTCAAAATCTACATCGTTGATGCTCATCTCATCATTATCATGCGACATTAATTTATTAAATTCTTCTTCTGTTAACGGCTTAGTATCCCAGATATAATCACTAAAAACAAACGGTTTTTTCTTTTTCTTGACTACCATGATAAAACTCCCATAAAATATTAGAACCCATTATATTATACTATATACAATATCGTCAAGAATAATATTAATAATTACATTGTTAAATATTAACAAATTAAGAAAGCCGGCTTTCAAGCCGGCTTTTTAAAAAAACATTCAAAAATATCTGAAAACCGGGCTTTAACCCGGTTTTCATGAACTAGTTATGGATTACCGTCATCGTGCAGAATCGTGATTTCAAAGCCATCTACATTGATACCTGAGAAATGAACGAAGTTATGCATTCTCAAACGAGCCTCTCCTGCTGGTGTTCCAGCCGCATCACCTGCAACAAAAGTAGGAATTCGGAACCTTATTTCATATTCAATAGGTTCAACTCCTGCATTTTGAAGAACAACATTTTGTGCAATTGTACCTGCATTTGTTGTATCCCTACCATCTGCAAACCAAAACGCTCCGTTAGCTCCGGCAGTTGCATCTCCCGGGGCATTCACAAACGCAGGAAGAAGTACACCCTGAGTATTGACAAACCTGTCATTAAGTATTACTTCCCTTTGCGGCTCATTTCCTCTCTCGAAGTAAGCTACCAAGTTGTATCTGTGGAATATAGCCTGCATTAAGCCTTCGGGAATGGGTCCATTTGTATCCTCATGATACCACTGAAGCGGGAATTGATTTACCCTCAGATCTTTATCTACCCAAGCAATATCACCTGAGAATACCCATACAGGTACATTAAGATTTAGCACCTGATTTGGGAACCAGTCACCACCGGGATTCGCCTGTCCTGTACCACCATAATAGTACAATCTTGCAAAAACAGTGTCAGGATCAACTCTGGCATTTGAAACAACCGGCGACTGAACAAAACCTGCTCTCGGCCTTGTGCTGCCATAGTCATAAATGCTCATCGCTCTTCTGAAATCGATCATGTCAATATCTCTTGTTTGATCCGTTCCGGCATAATGTACTCTAAGTATTACCCCGGCATCCTGAAGTCTTAATGCCCACCAAGCGTGTTCTGCTGCTGTAGTCGTCTGTCCCTGAGCATCGCCAAGATGTTCCATTATATGTACTGTTGACCAGTCAGGAGTATTTGCAAGTGTGATGTGCATTACTGTGTACATCCTCGAAAAGGGTACATCTACATCGAAATCATCCTGATCCCTGACACCGGATCCATCAACCTCGGAAAACCTCAAAGATATGGTCCTATCCTGTCGATTAAAGGCACCACCAAAAGGTGCAATTAAATGATCCTGGGTCACAAGAATCTCTTCTCTCCATGGATTTCCGTATTTGAATGCGGGATCACTGTCATCGAAATCGTCTTCCAGATCATCCAAGAAATCCGTGAATGCTGCGGTTACACCGAATACACCCGATACGGTTGCAGGCCATACTCTCAATCCCTGTACTCCGTCAACAGTAGTGGGCATGACCCATCTGACTGCAACATCATTTGTTGAATCAAAGGGCAAATTGAATGGAGTATAAAGCGCAGTGACTTCCAAGCCTTCAAAGGAGTCTATTTCGAGATTATCCTCAAAGAATTCCTGTTTGGCAAGAGCTCCCTCTACTTCAATAAGAGGATCAGTTTCCAATGCAAGAACCAACGGGAAGTAGATTTCATCTGAAGCAATTGAACTGCTTCTATGAAAAACTCTAACAGGAACCAGTGGAATGATTGTCAGGTTATCGGTGGCATCAGAATATTGAGATTCAAAATTCCTTTGGTTGATCGTAGTGTGAGTTTGGCTGAACACTGCAGGAACTGTAACTAACTCATCCATACTAACGGTACGAACTACACCATCATTAAAGCGAACATCAGCTCTAAGACCTGTAATATCAGGTATCTGTCCCTCATGACCAACTCTGCTCATGAAGCGACTGCCTCTGACAATAATCTCTACAGCAAGAGGTTCGGTAACGTCTATGACATTTGGCGTATCATCACCATTCCCGTTTCCGTTTCCATTGCCGTTTGCCGGGATATCAGCGGGTCCTGAATCATCACCGCATGATGCGAAGACAAAGGCAAGAGCCACCATGAAAAAGATGACAAGGCTCTTCCTCCAAAGAGTACGGAGACTGACCCGTTTTTCTTTCAAAGCTTTCATATAAATAACTCCTTAATGTTATCTTTGGTTTCTGCAATTGCAGTTACCGACTGCTGCTTTCCGGTTTCCCGGAGAGCAACAGAATATTATACTACGGGTTAGTTATGAGCGAAGTGGTTATTGTACCTCTTCCTCCGCGCCCGGATCCGGGACCATGACCTGCAACCCTTACATTGAGTGTGATCTCTGTACCATCACGTCTCGGAACATCGAATCTCTGTGCCAAGATGACCAAGGGATTAGCAGCTACAGATGCATTCCAGTTCCCATCAGTATTCGTTCCAGCATTTAGAAATCCGTTAGGTATGGTTGTACCTGTAGCCGGCCTGTCATAATCGAAGTACCAAAGACCATCATTACCTCTTGAAGTACCTATGGGTATGTCAGAAAGGCCAATCTCTCTTCTTGCAGGTTGCGCATCTGCATTGGCAGTTGATGAATATACTCCGGTCACTCTTACATTGGCAGCAAGGTTCGCCACGGTAGTCCTGACACGGTCATTGTCTGTGGGACGGAAGTCAATCGTAATCGGATCCTGCTCCACTTCTATGGTCTCGAGCCTGTTATAAACAGTTATGGGGTGCCTAAACCTGACACCGCGATAGTAGAACTCTACAAACTTGGGATCCCTGTCTTCCATAGCATTTGCTGCACCACCCGAAGGATTATGCACTCTATTTCCTACAGGCATGATGTAGAACGGGATATCACTTGCACCCGGGCCTGTTGGGCTCTGATTCCACCAAGTGGCAATCTGCGGGTTGGAATTAAGGAAAACCCTGGTTTGTGCCAATGCTGCCTCTACAGTGAAAGTCTTCTGACTGCCGTTTGAATATGTCACATTAATGCTTGCATCGTTAAACCTTCTGAGCCATGCTTCGTGTGTGTCATCGTCATCAAAGAAGAACGGACCATCATTGGTTGTTACCACTTCGAAACGGAGTTCAGTTGCATAGTGTACGGCGTCAAGAGGCATTATTTCCTCTCTCGCTGATATCCATACGTGATTAACTGCATCGTAAACTGAAGCATAAGTTAAGTGAATTCTATCAGGCAAGTTCCTTGAACCACCGCCTTGAATAGTTCCTGTAGATGCAGGTCTTATTGCGAAATTACCGTCAAATTCGGCACTGAAAGGAATAACCATTGTAATCATGTCCCCGGTTAACGAAGGTACATAATTGGCTTCTAATAGCAAGCCGCCAAAATCGAGGGTATCATCAATATAGTATTCAGTCTTTCGAATAGTTCCTACACCGGTGAAATTAAGCCTGTCTACCCACATCATATTGTCAGTATCAACATTAATGGTGTCCGTAAAAGAAACATTATTCTCTACATACATTATTGTATAGTTTGTTACAAATAATGTATTGGCACCGTCATTATAATTAATGAAATATCTGGTAGGCACTGAAATAGCGGCAGTCATAAGACCCGTCTGCGGTATATTTGCTTCAATTACAGCGAAAAGCGTGGGATCATCCAATACGGCAAAATCAAGCGCGCCCTCTTCGTTAATGAAGCTGATGCCCACTCTTATCCCACTGAGATCCACAGGCAATCCTTGGAAGTTTGTGGCTGTCGGGTCAGTCAGTACCGTGAAGGACATTATAGTCCTTGCCGGAACACCCCCCCCGGTGCCTGTATTTCCATTATCGTCACTTGTACATGAAGCTAAAACGAGGGCCAGGAGGCAAAAGACGACAAGACTCCCCCTCCAGAGAGAACGGAGGCTGCCCCGCTTTTCTTTTAAAGTTTTCATAAAAAATACTCCTTGCATAATTTATCTTCGGTTCTTTTACACCTTTATTGTATCTTATATTAAAAATAAAAAGATGTCAATACCATTTTTTCAAAAACAAACAGAAAATGCCCGTTAAATTGACAACTGTCCTTAAAAAAAGGGCCGGCAAACGCCAGCCCTTATGTCTGCAACGTATGCCGGAAGCATGGCAATACATTTCCCGGCCGGGAAAGATTGCCATACTCCGCATTATTGCATCTTATCGATCATCCGGTAATACCCAGATTTCAAAGCCGTCAATAACCGTACCAGTTGCTCCACCAAAGCGGGCAAAGCCACTGAAGAATGCGGCCACATCGTCATCATCCGGAGACGTGCTATTTGCACCGGGAATTCTAAAGCGAATCTCTTTTTCAATGGGTTCTGATGTTGCATTTGCAAAGGTTATTTGTGCAGTGCTAATATTCGCTGTAAGCCCGGCTGCATCATCGCTGAACCATCTTCGACCATAGAGCTGACCTGCACCTTCGCCAATAAACAGACTCCTGAGAACACCGGTACCATTATCTTCTTCCCAATTTCCATCCTCATCAAGAACATGGGGATTTCTGTCGCCATGTACAAAATAATCGTTCAGGATGAAGCCTCTGGGAGTTTCAGTTCCTCTTTCAAAGTAGGCAACGAGATTATATGTGAAGAATACCGCCTGCATAAAGGCCACCGGTGTCGTAGCTGCACTATTATTGTAATACCACTGGAGCGGCTCGGGGTTCACCCTATAATCTTTCCTTTCCCATACTATGTCACCGGAGAAGGTCCAGACAGGAATAACAAGATCAAGTACCTGGTTCGGGAACCATACACCGCCTTGGCTGCTCTGATTCTCCCCGCCGTAGTAGTGCAATCTTGCAAAAACTGTTTCAGGGTCATCTGCAGCATTCGACAGATCCGGGAGAGCCACAAGACCTGCCCTGGGGTTCGCATTACCGCTTCCCTGAGTGGTGTTCATCGCTCTTCTAAACTCGAACATTCCGATCTCTCTAGTCTGTGTTGTACCTGAATAATGAACAGTAAGTCTCATGCCGGCTTCTTCAAAAACATTAATCCATCCCACATCATCAACGGGCGGGTTATTTTCAAAAATATCCGGCCATTCATCAACCCTGGCAAGTTCTACAGCCATTACTGTGAACATGTTCTGGAAAGGTATCGCCTTATCGTACTGGGCTTGGTTTCTGGGTGCTACAACTTCCGAGAATCTAAGGTTTATTTCCCTAGTAGTCCTGTCAAAAGCTGCTCCGAAAGGTTCTCTTAAGTGGTCTGCAGTCAAGGGGATGACATGAGCGCCGCCCGGACGGTCAGTCCAAGCGAATGCACCGGCTGCCCTTACACTGGTACCCGCTGCGTTCGTCAATGGAGCGACAAACAAGGGGTGGCCGGAAACTATAGCGGCTCCTATTGCCCCATTCGGCTGAGTCGGCATGCGCCAGTTAGTATCAATTTGAGTAAAGTTAACAGGATCTATTCCCGATCGCAATGGCAGGCCTTGATAGTTACCTGTTGCCGTGATGCCGGGGAAAGCTTCTATATCAAGATCATCTTCAAAGAAGTCCTGAGTAGAAAGAGTGCCGGAGATTACAACCTGATCAACTGCCGCTCCGGTAATACCCAACGTTGTATTATTTTCATTTAATGCAAGAACCACAGGGAAATAGACCTCTGCCCATCTTCCCGGGTTTGTACTATGGAAGACCCTAACAGGTATCAGCGGAAGCGTAAACGCCACTGTACCGGAAGCACTTGACAACAAGAAATGCTCCTGATGAATAGTGGTATGCCTTTGGTGGAATATCGGAGGATAAACGCTGAGATCCGCCGCATCAATAGTTTCGACTTTTCCGTCGTCAAAACGAACATCAACTTGTATACCGGAAATATCAGGTGCCATACCTTCATAACCTGCTCGGTTTATGACCAAAGCAGAACGAACGGCGATCTCCACCGCTATGGGGTCACGAACCTCAACAGGCGGCGTCGGTGTGGGCGTACCACCATTTCCGTTACCACCAATATCATTGCCATTGTCGTCGGTATTACAAGAGGCGAAGACAAAGGCAAGGGCCAAGATGCAAAAGATGACAAGGCTCTTCCTCCAAAGAGAACGGAGACTGACCCGTTTTTCTTTCAAAGCTTTCATAAAATAAACTCCTTAATATTATCTCTGGTTCCTTGCACCTATGTGCAACTTACCTAAAATTACCGTTTTCCGGTTCCCCGAAAAACGGTACAAAACTTATTAATTTGAAGCCGGGTTAGTCACCAGTCTGACTGTGACCGTACCTCTGCCGCCACGTCCCGATCCGGGGCCGTGACCCGCAACTCTGACATTCAGAGTAATATCTGTGTCATCACGCCTTGGTGCATCAAACCTCTGTGCAAGGATTACAAGGGGATCATTAAGAACAGCAGCGTTCCATTCTGCATCAGTAGCAGCGCCACCAACTATGGCCGCTCCGGGGTAACCGGCGGGAATGGTGGTTCCTTGTGCAGGCCTGTCGTAATCGAAGTACCAAAGCTCATCATTACCTCTGTTAGTTCCAATTATCGTGGCAGAAACATCAATTTCCCTTCTGGCAGGAGTAGCAGCAGCATCGGCTGTGGAAGAATAAACGCCTGTTACCCTGATCCTGTCCGACATAAAGGTCATTGATGTCCTTACACGGTCATTGTCTGAGGGACGGAAGTCCAAGACTATGGGGTCTTGCTCAACCTCGATGCTTTCGAGCCTATTGTAAACTGTTACAGGGTGCTGAAATCGTTCACCGCGGTAGTAGAGTTCAACAAACTTTGCATCCCTGTCTTCCATCGCATGAGTTGCACCACCTGAGGAGTTATGAGCCCTATTCCTAACATGAATAATCCAGAATGGAATACTCTGTGCGAAAAGAGCATTGGGAAGAGCTTGATTCCACCAAGCTGCATTATTTCCGGCCGGGCTCTGATTCAAGAAGACCCTGGTTTGAACCATGGCTTCTTCAACACCCATGACCCTGACTCTGCCGTTTGAATAAGTAACATTCATCCTTGCATCACTGAATCTGTCCAACCAGAAGAAATGATCCGTGAAAAGACTGCCAACTTCATCATCCCAGAAGAAGGGGCCTACATCAGCAGGGGGTGTTTCCCATGCGAGATTGGTTACATAATGGACTGCGTCCAAAGGCATCCATTCTTCTTCACCGGAACCGGCAACGGGAATACGGCTGCCGTCGACAAGCGGAGCGAAGGTGAGATGGACGCGGTCGGGTAAATCATTGCCCTGGAAAGGACCCGGGCTCGTGACTACACCACCGGGCCTGATGGCATAATTACCGTGGAAGGATGCGCCGAAGGGGATCACCCTCTTAACTTCCCTTCCGTTAGCAAGCTCATAGTCCGCTTCAAGAACCAAACCACCGAAATCGAGAGGATCATCAATATAGTACTCTCTCTGTTGAATGGTATTCAAACCGGTTAAATTAATTCTGAGAAGAGGGATAAAGTTATCAGGATGAAGATTTATTGTTCGTGTAAAAGCAATACCGCCTTCAAGATACCTTACCTGATAATCGGTAACAGGGGTAGGATCCCCGCCGGTTTGCCTATATTCAATGAATCTTGGGTATACTGCGAAAAGAGAAGGATCATCGAGTATTTCAAAATCGAGTACACCGGCCGAATTAAGGAAGCCAATACCGACTCTGATACCGGTGAGATCCACCTCTAAACCTCTATATTGGTAGACGTTCGGCAGACTTAATACGTCAAAGGACACTATAGTCCTGGCACGAACACCACCCGGGCTTGTTGAATCATCGCTGTCGTCCCCACAAGAGGCTAAAACAAGGGCTAAGAGGCAAAAGATGACAAGCCCCCCCCTCCAGAGAGAACGGAGACTAACCCGTTTTTCTTTCAAAGTTTTCATAAAAAATACTCCTTGCATAATTTATCTTCGGTTCTTTTACACCTTTAATGTATCTTACATTAATGATAAAAAAATGTCAATACTATTTCTTTCAATACGAGAAGAAAAGTATCCCAAACACTACTTATAAAGTATATCACCTCGGGTCAAGTAGGGCAAGTGCTTTTTGTGATATTTTTCTTCATATTTTTACTATTTTTTACCTTTTTTTTGAGGTTTTTGACAGTTCCGAGGCCGAGGCCTGTCTATCAGGGAGGATTACCATTCCTTGGGGGTAAAGTTTTCAGGGATGGTCAACCTTACGGTATCTCCTGTTTGTTCTATTAAGTAGAAGCCGTTCTGTAGGATGTATTGGCATATTTCACGGCTCATTATTGCACCTGCTATTGCACCACGGAATTTGCGTTTATCACCGCGTTTATTTGCTGCCCTGCGAAGAACTTCCATTCGATTGACGTGCTTATCGACATCTTTCTCCTTTGGTGTTGCTTTTATCTCGATGGCAATTACAATATCACCGTTTTCAAGCAAGTAATCGATTTCTGCCCAGGAATTTGGGTCGTCAGGGAACTTGATGTCAATGTTCTTGGATAGCTGAGTGAAGTTAAAGCCTGCATCGTTGAATTTCTCCCGAATACTTGGGCCTACAAGGTGCTCAGCTAGCTCTCCAAAACGGTTTCCAAGATCACCAAGCTGCTTGTCAAGACGGGTAGAGCTTTCTCTCATTTCTCTGATGTCTTCATTTCTTTGCCTGGTGGATTCTTTTTGGAACTCTTTTAGCTCCTGAATCGAGGCCCAAACTTTCTCGAATGTAAGGCCTGTGGGGTAATTTGGTGCTTTTGTAGCCATAGCTTACTCCTTTGAATAGTATAACATTTTTACTTAATTTATAGCTATACTGCGCGGAGATGGATTTTGCTTTGAAATTTTGAGGCTTTTTTACCTTTTTTGGGGATTTTTGTATCTTCTTTGAATTTAAGCACACAGCGGACACGGCGACACGGCGTTCACAGAGAGGATACGAAGTTTGGCCACTTTAGAAACTCTCTGTGAGCTCTGTGCCGCTGTGTTCGCTGTGTGAACTTAAATACAGAGATTTTATTTAGGTGGTTAACCGGGGCAAGGAGGTTTTTGACTGTTTCGAGGTCGAGCATTGTGGCACCTCCTGTGGACAAAATGGGCTGTATGGTATATATTTCGTGTATGGCTACTGATATAGCTCAAAAACTTGAAGATATAAATCAGACGCTCAAGGGGATCTCGGCAGCGATTGCGAAGCCGAAAGAGAGCAAAATTGTAAGATACATGGAAGTCGGCGTTCTTTTCGTAGGCGTTTTTGGTATAATTCAACTAATAGATATTATTATTAAATGGGTCACCGGGGGTTAATATGATTTTGCAATTTATTATGGCTCTTTTAATTGTTATTCTTAGTTTCTCAATGTTTTTCGTTTTACGGCACATACGGAAAAATGGCGGGGTCTAAACTGCTCACTCCAAGAATAGCCCACTAAAGCCTTTTATCAACAGGCCAGGGTCGCTATGGCGACAAATCGGTGTCCTATGTTATCTACCATTACGCCAAAGCCTTCCAGAGTTCGCACGCCTAGCAGCGACATATCGCCGGATTCTGCCAAAATAATTTCATCGTTCGTTGTATAGCCTTCGGATGACAGTATCGCATAGCCGTATTCGCGTTCTACTACCTGATTGTCAGCGAGTCTGAACCGTTTTTTACCGCGGGGAGTTATCCCGGCTTCCAGCAGCAAATGCTTCGGCAGCCATGACAGTAACAATCCGGTATCGACCAATACTTCAACCGGCGGCGTACAGCGGTGTTCTTCCTTTGGGTTTATTGCAACCAAGTTTACCATGAATCTGCTCATACCTTTCTCCTATTTTTATTTTACAAAATACCCGCCCGGCTTACAACGCCGCAGCGAATTTTATCTTCTTTGAATTTAAGCACACAGCGGACACGGCGACACGGCGTTCACAGAGAGGATACGGAGTTTGGCCCACTTTAGAAACTCGCTGTGAGCTCTGTGTCGTTGTGTTCGCTGTGTGAATTAAAACACAGAAGATGCGGCGGATTTGAGGAGGTTTTCTAGGAGCATGGCGATGGTCATTGGGCCGACTCCGCCGGGGACGGGGGTTATAAACGAGGCTTTCTCGATGGCTTCGTCGAAGAGGACGTCTCCTACGAGTTTGGGGGAGCCGGGGAGGCGGTTTACACCTACGTCTATTACGGCGGCACCCTGTTTTATCATGGGGCCTGTGATCAGGTGGGGTACGCCTGCGGCGGCGATTAGGATGTCGGCTTGCAGGGTATGCAGGGAGAGGTCTTTGGTGCCGGTGTGGCAGATGGTCACGGTGGCGTTCTGCTCGCGGGAGGCGAGGAGGAGAGCGAGGGGTTTGCCGACTATGTTGGAGCGGCCTACGACTACTATGTGGCGGCCTTGGGTGGTGATGCCGGTCTCACGGAGGAGCACCAGGATTCCGTGGGGGGTGCAGGGGAGGAAGGTCTCTTCGCCCAGGAGCAGTTTGCCAAGGTTTATGGGGTGGAAGCAGTCGACGTCTTTTCGGGGGTTTATGGCGTTGATTACCGGTTGCTCACGGATGTGCTTGGGCAAGGGGAGCTGGAGGAGTATCCCGTGGACCATATCATCATCATTTAAAGTAGCTATAATGGAAAGTAATTGCTCTTCGCTTGTATTTTCGGGTAATCGTATGTCCTTTCCTTCCATTCCTGACTCGGGAAGGGCCTTCTGCTTGCCCTTTACATAGGAGACGCTGCCGGGGTCTTCGCCGACAAGGACTACGGCAAGGCAGGGGGTAATGCCCTTTTCTTTTAGCGTGGCAGTTTTTTCTTTCTGCTCCTCGCGTATTTTCGAGGCAATGGCCTTCCCGTCGATTATTGTGGCTGGCATGGGTTCAGTATATTGTAAGCGATTGTAAAAATCTATCCGATTCGAAGAGCCACAGAGAAAAAGGATTGACACAATGGTCTTTTTTTAGCACCATTAAAGTACTTGTTTAAGGAGAGTTTTATGAATGTAAATTTAGGCTCTGATGTAAAACCCATCTCTTATATAAAAACAAATGCGGCGGATGTTATAAATTATATCAATACTCATAAAAACCCAATAATAATTACACAGCATGGCGAAGCAAAGGGAGTTTTTTTAGATATTGGATCATATCAAGATATGCTCAATGCCTTATCTTTGTTGAAGCTATTGCAAATTTCAGAAAAATCAATATCAGAAGGAAAGGTTTATGATAGCGAGCAGGTGTTTTCGGATTTAAGGAAAAAAATTGGCAAAAAAAACAACTAGAAAATATTCTGTAAAATGGACTGCACCTGCAAGAGAGGATGTTAACGAAATTATTGAATATATCTCAAATACAAATATAGAATATGCAGTAAAAATTCTAGATAGGATTGAAGCGGCAGTGAAAAAATTAGATACTTTCCCTGAGCGGTATAGAATTGTACCTGAATTGGAAAAATACGGCTATTTTCTATATAGAGACATAGTAGTGGATTATTGGAAAATAATTTTTAAGGTAGAAAATAATTTCGTATATATCATGCTTGTAATTGATGGGAGAAGAAATTTAGATGATATATTACTTAAAAAAATGATTTTTAGAGAAAATGAAATATGAAAATCCATCCGACTGTTAAGGAAGCTGCCTCGATATTTGCCGGTGCGGGGAAACAGGTCTACCTTGTGGGGGGGGCAGTCAGGGACCTTTTACGGGGAGAAAAGATAAAAGACTGGGATCTTGCCACCGATGCGAGGCCGGAAGAGGTTATGGCGCTTTTTCAAAGGGGGGAGAAGACCGGAGTAAGGAGTTTTGTGGTTCCGACAGGGATAAAACACGGGACTGTGACCATTCATTTTAAAGAATTGAGCATGGAGACGACGACCTTCCGCAGTGAATCCGGTTATTCCGATGCACGCCACCCCGACAAAGTTGAATTCGGGGTTTCAATCGAGACTGACCTGTCCCGGCGCGATTTTACGATGAATGCGGCAGCCTATAAACTCCCCGACGGGCCCTTAATCGACCCTTTTGATGGCGGGGGAGACATAAAAAGGCGTCTTATAAGAGCGGTAGGGAAGCCGGAAGAGCGCTTCTCCGAGGATGGTCTAAGGCCGATTCGGGCCCTGCGCTTTGCAAGTCAACTCGACTTTTCTGTTGATGAAGAGCTTCTTGCGGCAATTCCCGGGGCGATTTCCTTTACTGCGAAGGTGGCTGCTGAGCGCATAAGGGACGAGCTTGAAAAGATTCTAAAGACAAACAGGCCCTCCTCTGCGCTCATCCTTATGGAAAGGTGCGGGCTCTTAAAGCTCCTTCTTCCGGCCCTCGCCGCTTGCAGAGGGGTTGAGCAGAGTAAGGACGGGAGTTCGGGCTATCATCGCTTTGATGTGCTCGATCATTCGCTTTTAGCCTGCGATTTTGCGGCAAGGGAGGGCTTTCCTCCTGAAGTGCGTCTTGCAGCCCTTTTTCATGACATTGGGAAACCTGCCAGTGCAAAACGGGATGATAACGGAGATTGGACTTTTTATCGCCACGAAAAGGTTTCTTCGGCTCTTACAAGGGAGCTGATGGGGCAATTTCGGTATCCGAACGCTGTAATCGACAAGGTTTGCCTTTTAATCGACTGCCATATGTTTAATTATAGTGATGATTGGTCTGATGCGGCAGTACGTCGCTTCATTATTAAGGTTGGAGAGGGGAATCTTGATGACCTTTACGCCTTGCGTATGGCAGATGCCTACGCTCTTGCGGGAAATGTACCCCCGAAGACCTATTTGCTGCCAATGTCGATGCGAATTGATGAAATCTTGGCGCAAGGAAAGGCGCTTTCTTTAAGGGATCTGGCCGTTTCGGGCCGAGATCTTATGGAGATAGGCATAAAACAGGGCAAAACTTTAGGAATTATTCTGGACGAACTTCTAGAGGCAGTCTTAGATGACCCTGAGCTAAATTCAAAAGAAAAGCTTCTGGAGATTGCCTCTAATATTAATAGACGCTACTAAGGGCCCTGCAGGGCTTCCCAGGCGAGTTTGGCGGCTTCTCTTTCGGCGGATTTTTTGTTTGGGCCTATGGAGGGGCCGTAGGTTTTATTGTTTACGGTAACTTCGGACCAGAATATGCGGGAATGCTCGGGGCCTGTGCTTTTTACAAGGCGGTAAGCAGGGTAACTCTTGAAATTTCTCTGGCAGAACTCTTGGAGGAGGGACTTATAGTCTCTCTGGTGGCGGTTTTCAAGGACCCTCTCTATCTCGGCTTCGAGGAAGGTTTCTACGAAATCGAAGGCACTTTTATAACCTGAATCGAGGTAAATTGCGCCGATCAGGGCTTCAAGGGCATCTGCAAGGATGGCTTTCTTCGTGCGGCCGCCCGAGAGTTCTTCTCCCCTGCCAAGGATTAAAAGGGTGTCTAAACGGAGTTCCAGGGCTACGGCTGAAAGAACGTCTTCGGATACCACAACGGACTTTACCTTTGCAAGATCGCCTTCGGGGTTATTCGAGAGCATTTTATACAGCAAATTTGCCGCAACAGAGCCGAGTACTGCATCACCAAGGAATTCCAGGCGTTCGTTATTTACTTTTAAATTGGATTCGTTGGAGACGGACCTATGCATAAAAGAAAGGTTCAAAAGCTCAAGGCTCTTGAACCTTATTCTTGCGGCCTTGAGGAAATCCCTTAAGACCTTCTTTCTTACCGAATCTAGCGGCTGTCCCTTTTCGGCTTTAGCCTTGCTGAGACTTGATATAATTGTAAGCGTCCTGGACGGTTTCAAAATTATTGGCCTTTTCATCAGGAATGGAGATGCCCATTTCTTCCTCAATGGCATAGACCAGTTCATAAGTATCAAGGCTGTCAGCTCCCAGGTCATGGCGGAAGTTAGAGTCCATCTTGATTTTCTCAATGTCCACATCAAGCTTCTCGGCTATCAATTTTTTCATATCATCAAACAATTTATCCATAAAAATCCCCTTCTGTGCTTGAAATTTTACTTACTACTCCAGTACTTATACTTTTGAATCGGGAACAATTACCTGTTTACCTCGGTAAAAACCGCATTTCGGGCATACCCGGTGCAATAGGACCTTATTCCCGCAGCTACTGCATTCGATCATTGCAGGAGCGGTTAGCTTCATGTTAATCGTTCGTCTTCGGCGCGTTCTTGCCTTGGACGTTTTAGTTCTTGGTACAGCCATCTTAAAAAATCTCCTAGACGTGCAAGCATAACAAAAATCGGATATTTGTGCAAGTCAATATTATAAACATAATTTCAAGGGAATTTTTTCTTTAGGGCTCGGACGGCAACGGGGGGTACCATCTGGCTCACATCCCCTCCGAACGAGGCAAGCTCCTTTATCGAGGAGGAGCGGAGTACTATATACGCGGGGTCTGTGGTCATGAATAGGGTCTCGATATTGGGGTGGAGGGCCTTATTCATCATCGAAAGCTCGAATTCATAAGAAAAATCTTCCATTCCGCGGATTCCGCGGATTAAAATGCGGGTACCTTCTTGGACCATCAACTCAACTACGAGCTTATCCCAGATTATGCATCTGATATTCTGTCTTGGTTTTATCATTTCATGGATCATGGAAAGGCGTTCATCGGCGCTAAAAAGGTATTTTTTATTGCGATTTTCAGCTACTACTACAACAAGCTCATCAAAAATGTCCGATGCCCGCTCAATTATATTCAGGTGGCCTAGGGTCGGGGGGTCAAACGATCCCGGAAAAACAGCTTTAAACATGGGTGTACTATAAATTAACGTAATTCCATGGTCAAGGTGAATTCAATCACACAGAGCTCACAAAGCTCACAGAGGACACAGAGAGTTTCTAGGATTTGCTAAACCTCAATCTGAACCTCCCCCGATAAGGTAGACAGTTAATTAAGCTCATGGTAAACCCAAAGGAGGGGGAATCATGGGAAGAATAAGGAAGTACACAAGAGAGTTCAAGGAATCCGCAGTAGAACTGTATCAG
>Ga0099364_10004683_pt1 | contig 20645 bp, 18 predicted proteins | sample TergutTh196P3_FD_73070 | JGI IMG/M metagenome (GOLD analysis project Ga0099364, IMG submission 73070) | Microcerotermes parvus P3 segment gut microbial communities from Pointe-Noire, Republic of the Congo - Th196 P3 | ecosystem: Host-associated > Arthropoda: Insects > Digestive system > Gut ... | reverse complement strand
CTGTTGGTAGGCTGACGTCGAAAAAACGACTTTGTGATATACATTATTAGATGGGAGATGCGTAATGAAAGCTGTCTGTTATTTGAAGCCCGGGCTGGAATTATTGGAACGCCCTGAACCGCGGATAAAGCGGCCTATCGATGTGAAAATAAAAATCGCCTATGCTTCTATCTGCGGCTCAGATGGACACATAGTAGAAGGAATGCACGACTATGCGTACCCGGATGAAAAAAAGCCATATATCATCGGGCATGAATCGAGCGGAATAATTGAAGAATTGGGAGAGGGTTGCGGCGTCAAAGGTCTAAAGGTGGGAGATCATATTGTCTTTTACTTTCAGCTTTACTGTGGAAAATGCCGCTACTGCCGAAACGGAAAAGAAAATCTCTGCGCAAATATCCGCACGAACATGAAGGGTATGAGCGAATATGTGGTGGTCGATGAGCAGCAGGTCTACAAAATACCGGACGGCATTCCACTGCGTCTTGCCTGTTTCGCCGAACCTGTTTCAGTCTGCTTGAGAGGGATAGATTTGGCTGAGATATCTATCGGTGAGTCGGTGTGCATATTTGGAGGCGGAGCCATAGGCTTGTTAAGCCTACAGCTTGCGCGGTTGTCGGGCGCGGGTTTGTTGGTTTTATGCGAGCCCGTAGAAGAAAAACGCGCATTGGCGCTGGAGTTGGGCGCGGATGCGGTTATTGATCCCACGTCTGAAGATTTTCAGGACAGAGTTCGCAGGATAACCGGAGGATATGGTTTTGATAAAGTAATAGAGTGCGCAGGCATATCTTCAGCGGCGCCAATAGCTTTTGAGGCGTTGGGCCGAGGCGGCACATTGGTATACACTTCCACCCATCACCCCGATTACAGGATGCCGCTTGATTTATATTCATTGTTTTATAAAGAAGCGACAATTCGAGGAGTTTATCAATCTCCCTACGCGATGAACAGGGCAATTGCCATGCTCCCCCATTTAGTGTTAGATAAGCTGATTACGGCTCAATATCCGATTGAAAACGTAAAAAAAGCGTTCGCCGATCAAAAAAGCGGGAAGCATATAAAAATCGTTTTGTCTATTTGCGAGGAATAGAAGCGTGCTAATCAAGTCACATTCCTTGGAGGCGGCGGGCGGCGTGAGTACGGTATCCATCATATTTTATCAACTTGTGGTCTTGATGTGTTTGGCGTCGGTTGGCTGGGTCTTGGCTAAAACAGGGAAAATGCCGGACGAGAAACCGTTGATGGACTTGCTTTCCTACGCGGCTTTTCCTGCTATGGCTATCTATTCGCTTCAGGTTCCGTTTTCTCCTTCTCTGCTCATGGACATTGGCCTGACCGCTTTTGGATTTGTGGTCATAACAGTGATTGGCGCTTTGATGGGGGCTCTGTTGGGTGTTATTTTTCGCAGACCCGCGAGCGTGACAGGAGCGTGGGCAGTCTGCGTCGCCTTGTCAAATGCCATTGGCATGGGTAGACCTGTAATGCTGGCACTTTACGGAGAACAAATCATCCCCTTGACGGGTGGGATTCTTGCGGCGATTATTCCCGGAACTTTTTTGTTAAGCGCATGGTTGTTCTCTTTTGGCCGGGCGCACGGAGAGCGCCTAGGTCTTAAAAAGCTACTGCTTCAACCAACAATTATCGCCTTTTTTTGCGGAATTCTGTTATTTGTCGCGCCCTTTCAACTTCCCGGCTACATGCTGAGTTTTTTAGATATGATCGTTCTGATGATTGCGCCCTTATCCATGATGGTCATCGGCATTCAACTCGAAAGATGTAGCCTGCGCGAGACATTTCTTGACGCAAAAGTCTATTGGGTGATTTTCACCAGGCTGATTCCGGTACCCGTTGCTACGTATTTTTTGCTTAGACCGTTTATCGCGAATCGGGTGATTCTGGGTGTTTTGATTATCGGCGCCTCTATGCCGAGCGCGGGAGTTATACCGCTCCTCGCCGCTCAATATGATAACGACGCGCTTTTTTGTTCTAAGGTGGTGTTTATGTCTACGCTGTTCTGCGTACTGACTATCCCGCTTTTGACGTCGTTGCTTATGGGATAAATAATGCCTAAATGTAATCATCTTTCATTCTGTTATAACGACCATTTGATGTTACCGGGACGATATGAGTCTTAACGAGACAAATCTAATAACAAACCATTTTTACCGAGCTAAATACCTCATGTGATTGAAAGGAATGGATATTGATTTGAAAGCATTAGCATATGTTGAACCGAATAAAATTGATTTGCTGGATGTTCCCGAACCAAACCCGGAGAAGGGTTTGATAAAGGTGAAAATAAACTATTGCGCTCTGTGCGCCACCGATATTCACATCGTCACGCAGAATTTATACAACAGAAAACCGCCGTATATTTTGGGTCATGAAGCTACCGGCAGTATTGTGGAGTTTGGCAACTGCGCGGATACCGGAGGCTTAAGGCTCGGAGACAAGGTTGTTTTATCAAGCATGACGCCATGCGGATTATGTGACGCGTGCAGACGTGGAGACGATTGCTTCTGCCGACATGCTCTGGTAACACAAGCATTCGCGGAATATGCGGTTGTTCGTCCCAACGCTCTGTTTCGCATACCCGACGAAGCTGATGAATTGCACTACTGTCTTGCCGAACCCTGCGCCAGCGCGATGCGAGGTATTGATTTGAGTGACTTGCGTCTGGGAGACACCGTGGCAATATCCGGCGTAGGGGGGATTGGCAGTATTATTTTAAACATGTTGTACATGCGCGGAGCCGCCTGTATCACCGCTATCGACCCGATTCCGCAAAAACGTGAGCTTGCCAAACAATTGGGAGCGGGGCATGTACTGGATCCTTTTGACAATGATTTTCAAGCAAAAATGAAAGAGATTACAGGCGGACGCGGTTTTGACGTATTCTTTGAGGTTTCGGGTTCGCCAAAAGCAGCCGCGGTGACGCTGAAGAATCTTGCGCCCAAAGGTAGGGCTATGCTTTTCGCGGTATATCCCCAAGATTTTGAACTGAGCGTGAATCTGTACAGGATGTATTTGAAGGAGGCGCGTATCCAGACTGTGTTTACGACGATATACAACTATCCGCGTGTTTTGCAGCTAATACCGCGAATGCAGGCGGATAAGCTGATTGGAAAGGTCATGCCGCTTTCGCAAGCACACGAAGCGTTTGAGTTATTTAAGAAGTCTGTTTTTCCTAAAATCGTGTTGAAATGTTAAGGGCTTGTTACAGGACAAACACATCAGGCTAGCTCCCGAGTGGCGAAATAAACTTACAACGTTTATAAAGTAAACAAAATAAACGTTTGGTGCAGGAATTAATAATGGAGCGCGAAGAGATCGAGAGCCTGCTGGCGCGAATCTACGCAGAGTGTGAGGAAATGGCGACTGCCATGGAAAGAAAAACGGGGTGTTGTTAATGGATATGAAAATGATCGCGATTTTGCTTTTCGCTGCCACTTATATTCTACTGCTGGCAATGCCAGCAAAAAAACCATATGTCGCGGTAGGTTCCGCGTTTTTATTCGTCGTAGTCGGGATCGTTCCATTGAGGGAGGTTCCTCTCGCGATCGATTGGAATGTGATCATGATGATAGCCGGCACGATGGGCATCGTTTCCCTGTTTATCGAATCGCGGATGCCGGCTTTGATCGGCGACTTCATTGTGAGGAAAGCGCCCGACATGAGATGGGTCATTATCCTGCTCTCTCTGGCGTCTGGGCTGATCTCGGCTTTCGTCGACAACGTCGCCACGGTGCTGATCATTGCCCCGATAGCCGTCAATTTATTCAAGCGCCTTAACGCGCCGATCGTTCCGGCCGCGATAATCGCCATATCACTCGCATCAAACTTACAGGGCGTGGCGACGCTGGTCGGCGACACGACGTCCATAATGCTCGCGGGCAAAACGGGCATGGACTTTATGGATTTCTTTATATATCGCGGCAAGCCCGGTTTATTTTGGGTCGTGCAGATCAGCGCAATAGCCGCCACCGTGGTATTGTTCGTTCAGTTGAAGAAGTACAAAGGGCGTCTTGAAACGTTACCGGACAGGGAGGTTGTCAATGATTTCTTTCCGACGTATTTGCTGCTGGGATTGATAGGCGCTCTGATCGCCGCTTCGTTCATTCCGGCGGAGAATAAACCGGAGGTGCTTAACGGCATTATCTGCGTCGCGTTGATGATCGTCGGCTTCATACATAAAATGGCGACGAAAAACGGCTTTAAAAACATAAAGGATAATCTGTTCGAAATCGATTATCAGACCCTTTTGCTTTTGGCGGGACTGTTCGTCGTGGTGGGCGGCATTGTGCGAACCGGCGTCGTGCATGATATAGGCAATTTATTCCTCAATATAGGCGGATCGAATTTGTTTTTGATCTATACGCTCATCGTGTGGTTTTCAGTCCTTGTTTCCGCGTTTGTGGACAATATCCCATATGTCGCGACGATGCTTCCGGTGGTCGCCGTCATGTCGGAATCATTGGGATTATCGTCGCCGCTGCTTTACTTCGGGCTTCTGTCGGGCGCGACATTGGGCGGAAATATTACGCCCATCGGAGCCTCCGCGAACATCACGGCATTGGGGATTCTGCGCAGAGAGGGTTGCGTACCGACGACAGGATACTATATGAAAATCAGCGTACCTTTCACGTTAATCGCCGTTTTCACCGGTTATGTTCTCATATGGCTCATTTGGGCGAGCACATAGGAGGCCTCCCATAACCACCGTACGAACCCGTATACGGCAGTTCGGTAGCGTAAGTGCAGTGCTTTGTATTTCTTGGCAGTGCCACTGCAATAGCAAAAACTATTGAGGATATACACGGACAATCAGGTTTACACTCCGAAGAAGCGTATTCGGCGGTTACATAAATTAAACAAGAGGAGGAGTGGTATGAGCGAAGCCGAGCGGATGTCGTAAAAAAATCTGTCTATAGACGCCTCTCGGACTCAGACGGCCATTGCCTTCAGAGTACCAAAGCGAGAAAAAGGAGGACGCGATGAAATCGAAAGTGGTGACGATGGACGCCGCCATGGCGAAAATCGAAAGCGGAATAACCATAATGATTAGCGGTTTTATAACTGTAGGAACGCCCCAAAATATAGTGGACGCGCTTTGTGAGAAAGGATTTAAAGATTTTCACCTCATATCCAACGACGTTGGCAAACTGGGCGCACCGGGTATCGCAAGACTCATAATGGAGCGGCGGGTTCGCGAATTGACCGCCGCGCATATCGGATTGAATCCAGAAGCCGGACATCAGATGAACGCAGGGGAACTTAAAGTCAACCTTACGCCAATGGGATCGCTGGTCGAAAAAATACGCGCGGGCGGGGCGGGGATCGGTGGATTTTTAACGCCTACTGGCGTCGGTACGGTAGTACAGGAGGGGAAACAGATAATCGAGGTAAACGGGAAGAAATTCCTGCTCGAGCTGCCTCTTCGAGCGGACGTCGCAGTAGTAAAAGCATGGAAAGCCGACACGAAGGGCAACCTCGTCTACCGGAGGGCGGCCAGGAATTTTAACCCCTATATGGCAATGGCAGCCGATTGGGTTATCGCGGAGGCTGAACACATAGTTCAGCCGGGCGAATTGGATCCGGACATTATAATCACGCCGAGTATCGTCGTCGATATGGTCGTGCAAAGTCAGGAAGGGTGATATTGATGGACTGCAAAGAAATTATCGCGCGTCGCGCCGCCCTCTTTTTCAAAGACGGAGACGTGGTGAATTTGGGAATAGGATTACCCACCACAGTAGCCGCATACGTGCCGGAAGGAGTCGACGTAATACTCCAAAGCGAAAACGGGATCGTCGGTCTCGGGCCGCCCCCGAAACCCGGCGAAGAGGATAAGGATATTGTGAACGCCGGAGGTAAATACGCGACCACGCTGCCCGGAGCGGCATGTATCGACAGCGCGGTTTCTTTCGCCCTCATCAGGGGAGGACACGTCGACGCAACCGTTCTGGGCGCGTTGGAAATCGACCAGGAAGGAAACCTGGCCAACTGGATCGTCCCCGGTAAAAGGGTTCCAGGCATGGGCGGCGCCATGGATCTTGCCGCTGGAGCTAAAAAAGTCATCATCTCGATGGAGCATTGCACAAAGGACGGCATGCCGAAGATTTTGAAAAAATGCAGCTTGCCGCTTACGGCGATCGGGTGCGTGACCCACGTTGTCACCGAACTTTGCGTTTTGGAGAAGACCGCAAAAGGCCTGATGCTGAAAGAACTTGCGCCCGGCGTGACCGTGGACGACGTGCTGGCGAAGACCGACGCGGAAATCATTGTGCCGGATGAAGTATCCCCCATGGGAGGGATATAAATTGTCCGCCCAATAGGCGGGTGTTACCTTACGCATGCATTCCTTTAAGACAGGCAACATCCTTGAGCCATCCTGCGGTATTGGAAATTTTCTTGGACTGCTGCCGGATAGTATGAAGGAATCGAAACTCTACGGCATCGAACTCAACAGCGTTTCCGGACGAATTGCCCGACAGTTGTATCAGAACGCTGATATAGAGATAAAGAGATTCGAGGAAACAAAAAGACCGAAGAATTTTTTGACGTCGCCATCGGCAACGTACCGTTTGGAAACTACAGGGTATTCGACAGGGAATACGAACAGCACAAATTCAATATCCACGATTGCTTCTTCGCAAAGGCTCTGATCAGATAAGGCCGGGCGGCGTCATGGCATTTGTCACATCCAAAGGCACTATGGACAAAGCAAATCCATCCGTCCGCAAGTATATCGCCGAACGAGCCGAGTTGCTTGGGGCTGTTCGGCTGCCGAATGACGCTTTTCAGAAAAACGCGGGAACGGAAGTTACGACGGACATAATCTTCCTGCGTAAAAGAGAGCGTCCGCCTGACGTAGATCAGGATTGGGTTCACTTGGGACTGACCAACGACGGCATACCGGTTAATTCATACTACGTGCAAAATCCCGAAATGATTCTCGGCAAAATGGTTCGAGAAAAATCCATGTACGGCGGCGAAGACGAAACGGCTTGCCTGCCCATGCCGGGCGCGAATCTTGCGGAACAGCTTTTCGAGGCTGTAGGGAAAATAAACGGCAAGCTGCTTGACAACGGGGTTGAAACGGAAGGACACGAACGCGAATCAATCCCCGCCGATGCCCTCTCCAAAGTGGTATCCTCAAAAACCATCGGATCGTTGCACTACACAGAAAATACTCTCCTTTTTTTGTTCTCAATATTGGGGCCTCCGTATTGATTCGAATAAAACAGGGTTCGTGTCAAATTCAACTGAAACTCGAAGCCTCTTTTATAGCAGTTTCACCTCATGTGTGCGCTTGTAATTTTAGTGTTTGAGGAGGTTTATAGCGCAATGCCATAGTACACGATATGCGAAATTGCTATATTCGCCTGATTCGCTTAGTTCCGCGCTTTGTTATGCATATAAATAGCCAAAGACGAGTTGGCGGCGCTGAGCGCCGCCAGGGCTTTACATGGCGGGTTTATCAGCGATGACGTATTCTGTCAATTTTCCGCCGGATAATACATACCCCAGCTATGGCGAATGCGATCCATAAGTTCCATGGTGATAACTATTTGCGCGTGTGGCAGCTCCGCACATTCGAGTTTGCCTTCCCGTATCGCGGACATCGCGCTCCTGAATTGGTATTCGTATCCGGATATCTGTTCGGGTGCGTGAATTATCTCCACTAATTCGTTTTTTGCGTTGAAAATTTCGATTTTCTGGAAATTGTTTACGTTATCCACAACCGCGCAGCCTTCAGTTCCATAAACGGAGCCGCTACGATCGGTCAGAGAAATGGACGTGCAGAAAATATATGCTCTACGCCCGTTTGTATAGAGCAACTGAGTTATGCTTTGCTGATCCACGCCCGACGCAGACATCAACGCCGTGCTTTGGAATGACTCGACGTCGTTGCCAAAGCAAATAGACGCGAATGTCAACGGGTAAACTCCAATATCGAGCAGAGCTCCTCCGGACAGATTAAGGCTGTTCAATCGTTCAAGATGTCCCACGTTGTATCCCAAATTGGCATGGAGCGAGACGATTTTCCCGAGGCGGCCGCTGTTTACAACTTCGCGGACGGTTTCCGCCAAAGGCACATAGCGCGACCACAACGCTTCTTCCGCAAAAACGCCTTTTTGTTCCGCTAATGCCAGCACACGGCGACTCTCGGCGGCGGTTGTCGTAAACGGTTTTTCGCATAAAACGGGTTTTCCGGCGTTTATGCACATCTCCATATGAATCGCGTGATGGGAATGGGGGGTATTTATGTAAACTAACTCCACGCCATCGTCACGCAGCATTTCCTCGTAGCTGCCATACGATTTCTCAAAACCGAATTCCTTTGCAAATGCCCCGGCCCTTTCCGCGTCGCGGGCCGCGATCGCATATAGTTGCAGCTCATCTTCCATCCGCCTGAGTGTTTCCACGACAACTCCGGCAATTTTTCCCGCGCCTAAAAAAGCTATTCTCATAATAATTCCCCTCCCAGTTTTCGCGCCGCATACCTCACCGACGCCCGAACTCCCGGCGTCTTGTAAGGAAGGCCGACCGAATCGGCTTTAACGCGCATGCGTCCGTTTTGTTCGGTTATTTTAAGGTAGTAATGCTGTTCAAACCCCTCGTCCACTGAAATGACTTTCACAAGCGCTGCGCTTCCCCCGTCGGAGTATACGTCGCGGAAGAAAATTTTATAACCCGCGCCTTCAAGCTCGTCGCCGCGCAGAGCCGTAACCCGTTCAAGGAGGCTGCGCGTTTCGGGCCGCCCGATGATTTCTACCAGCTCGGAAGTTTCCAGTTCGTCCATTTGCGTTTCGCCATCTTCTTTCGCTTTCATTTTCTGGTTCGCCACGTCGTCTGTCCTGCCGCCGCTCAGGACGGCGCGGAATTCAAATATGTCGCGTCCCATCGCGCGCCACTTTCTCTCATATTTTGTGATGTAGTCACGCTCAGGGTTCTTTGTGACAGACGTTGAATCGAACGAAGGATGCTCCGCGAAAATTTCCTCCGTTGCTTCGGCGTACCAATCGACGTCCGTCGCAAGCGTGAATATACCGTTTGGCGTCAGAGAGGACGCCAGCAAGTCCGCGAAATCCCCGCGCGCCACCCTGCGTTCGGAGTGCCGGCGTTTGGGCCAGGGGCAGGGAAAATTCATGAAAATTTCACTGATGCAGGACGGCTCGAACGCAAATTTCAGCAGATGCCGCGCGTCTCCACAGAGGAGCTTCACATTTTCAAGCTCGTTCGCGAGAGCCCGGCGCGCGGCTTTTGCGGCGCACCATTGTGAAACCTCTATTCCAATCGCGAGAGAATCCGGTCTTGAGGCGGCAATGTATTGCAGGTATTCGCCGTTTCCGAAGCCGATCTCCACGGATAAGCGGCGCCTGCGGCCGTTGAAGCGGGGCGCGCCGGGTTTTACAATAATATTTTCGAAGTTCCAATACATTGCGTTATTCCGCGTCCGCAGTTCCTATTCGTTCTATCAGAAGCGTCATGTTTCCTCCGCACGCCATGTCATTCTCGTCTGTGGAGTCGGTCAGATCCACCGTCTTGAAGGCATAGCCTCCCTTGCGGATTATTTCCGCGGCGTCGCGGAGAACCGCGGACTCGGCGCATCCGCCGCCGATGCTGCCAATGATACTGCCATCAAGTTTGACAACCATCTTAGCTCCCGCCTCGCGCGGCGTCGAGCCCTCAGTACTGATTACGGTGACGAGTGCGCCATTCTCGCCGCTTTCATTTGCAAGCCATTCGAGCAGTTCCATATTCGCCTCGGATTCGCCAATGCGGGATGCTGCCGAACCGCCGTCGCTCCACGAGAATTTCATCCGGCGTTCCTTTATGACTTCGGCGGCAATCGAAACGGCGATTTCCTCGGGCGTTACAGCGCCTATTTCAAGCCCGATGGGGGAGTGCAGCGCATCCACCAAATCTGAGTCGAAGCCCTCGTCCAGCAACTGTTTTTTTACTATAGCGACCCTGCGTTTCGAGCCTATCATTCCCGCATAGTAAGGCGGGACGCCGCTTGAGCCTCCCAAAATCGCCCGCAGGCAATCCTCGTCGTGTTTATGGCCTCGCGTAATGACGACCGCGTAGTCGGGCGCGCGTATCTCGACTAGTTCCGAGATTTTATCGAACGAGTCGCAGATGACGCTTTGAGCTTCCGGAAATCGCGTGTAATTCGCAAAAGCCGGTCTGTCGTCGTAAACAATCACGTCGAAATTAAGAGTTGAAGCGATGCGTACAAGGGGCAAAGCAATGTGCCCGCCGCCGAATACGAACATGCGGCTTTTGGGTATGAAGCGCTCCACGATCATGATTTGAGAGGGGGTTCGTTCGATATGCAGCGAGTTTTCCGTGCCGCGGATATTACTCCAGCCGGAGGCCGCGTCTCCCGTGTGGAGCATGTGCGCAATATCGCTCTTCGCGCAGGTTGTGACCATTACGGCTTCTTCGCCGTGTTTCAGCGCATGCAGCATCTGCGCGAATATATATCTCATACGCGGACAGAGGCGTCCGCCCGAAAATCGGATGTCAACACGCCTGACCCAATCACGGTGACGAGGAAAAAATATAAAGTTTTTTTACGGCGAATCGCTCCCATCATTTTGCATATTTGAAATTATAGCACTATAAAAAGCGCTTTTTTCAGAGCTGTCATACGTGCGCTTTTTGCCGCGCGCCTTGCCTTAGTTCTTCGTCTCCGTATAACGCGAACCAGTCGTCAAGGGACAGTTCCTCCGGGCGTGACGTCTCGTTCATACCGTGTCGTAATAAAATATCCACGCTTTGTAAGCGCGACATGCGAAACGACGCTTTCCAGTTATTAACAAGGGTTTTTCTCCTCGCGGTGAACGAACCGGACAACAGACGCCGCCACGCCGTTTCGCGCGGCAGTCTGAGATGACGTTCAGTGGAGTCGATAATTATCTCCGTTATAGCGGAGTCAACATGGGGAGCAGGGCGGAATGATGTTCTGGATACTTCGCGAACGACGAAACCACGCCCCAGCGCCGCAATCGTTATCGACAGAGGATTCGAATTTCGTACGCCTGCTCCGCACGACAAACGTTCGGCCGCTTCCTTCTGAGTCATGACGAGAATGTATCGCGCGCCCGCCGGGGCGAAGTTTTCAAGCAGAGTCCATATTACCGGCGTAGTGATGTGATAAGGCAGGTTTGAAATAATGTGGGTAGGCGCATTGCCGAGAGTGGAGTAGTCGAACCTGACCGCGTCCGCCCAGTGCAACGCAAGGCGTGGTTCCGACGCCGCGATGGGTTCAAGGTATTCTTTGAGCCTTGAGTCGATTTCTATCGCGTCGAGAATTTCACACCCGGCGGCCAGTATTCCTCTCGTGAGAATGCCGGAGCCGGGGCCAATCTCAAGCACACGATCCCCGGCCGTAAGTTTTGCCCGCGCCATCATCCAATCCACAACTGATTTGTCAATTAGAAAATTCTGACCGATATCGGTGTTGTGTCTAAATGTCATTCCTCTGTCAGGGGCATCCATCCTCCGCCCAGCGACTTGAAAATTCGTATCACATTGCCTGTCATCTGCCCGTCGCTTACGACGAGCGCGTCTTCCAGTGACAACAGCGCTGTTTGCGCCGCAATAACGTTGTAATAATCGGAGAGCCCGCTTATATATCTGTCGTACGCGATTTCCAGTGCGGAGCGCGCCGCATCGACGCCGGCGCGGAGCGACGTGTTTCTTTCCGCCTCCTGGGTATTAGCAGCGAGCGCGTTTCTCACTTCTGCTACGGCAGCCAGCACCGTGCCCTCATAGGCGGCAAGCAACTGTTCCTCGCGCGCCGTCTGTATCTGTATGTTACTTCTGATCGCCCCGGCGTGGAAGATAGGGAACGAAATACGCGGACCAAAAGCATAGCCGAAGCTGTCGCGGGAAAAAATGTTTCCGCTCAATGTCTCGAGACCTATGGAACCAAACAGGAAGAACCTTGGCAGCAGGTCGCGCTCGGCGGATTGCCGCAATGCTATCTGAGCGGCGAGAGCCCGTTCGGCTGCTCTTACGTCGGGTCTTTGTCGCAGCGTATTTGCGGGTATTCCGACGAATTCCGCGTCTTCTAACAACCTCGGATGATCATACCGCTCTCCGAGGAAATGTTCCAGGCTTCCCGGCACTTCGCCTGTAAGAATGGCGAGCCCGTTCAGCACGTTCTCCATACTGACCTTGATTGGAGGTATGGAGGCTTTCGTCTGTTCAATTGTGTAACCGGCCTGATTCAGCGCGAGAGAATCGCTCAAGCCCGCCTCGTACTGCGACGTGAGAAGGGAAAGCGATTCTTCCTGAAGAGTGAGATTTCGTTCCGCTATTCTGAGCCTCTCTCTGAGCGTGCAATATGAAACGTAGTTCAGGGCGGTCTCCGCCGAGAGAGTCACCCACACCGCGTGCATCGCCGCGTAGCTGGATTCCAGATTGGCTTCCGCCGCCTCGGTTCTGAGGGCAACTCCTCCGAATATGTCTATCTCCCATGACGCGTCAATCCCTAGCTTTAGCGTGTCGGTTTGTAAGCCTCGCTGAGCGGAGTTATCGGATGCCTGATAGTAAGTCCAGGTGTTTGTACTGTCGAGCCACGGCAGGGCTGTCGCCCTGCTTACGCCCAACGCCGCGCGGGCTTCGAGCACCCTCGCCCTTGCTATGGCGAGATCTCTGTTGTTATCGAAAGCGCGAATCACCAGTTTCGAAAGAGTGTCGCTTTCCATTCCGGCGAGCCAATCGGTGAGAGTATCCAGAGACAGCTCGGCGTCGCTCCCATCGTCCGACCTCGCGAAAGCATTATCATATTTGTGCACCAATCCGAACCAATCGCCTTCCTGTATTGCAACGTCGTCCGATACAGGCACAGGACGAATCTCGGATCCCTCTCTGTCGTCGTACTTGCGTAACAGGGCTTCCCACGCCGCGGGATCCACTGTTTCGTAGTCAGCCGCGTAAGCGGCAAACGATATCGACAGCGCAACTGTCAGCAGTATGATCAGAACGGCTTTAATCGTCGGTTTCATCGATATCAGCTTCTTCATTACCGATTTCTTCGATTTCAATTTCCGTTTCTTCGGTTTCAACTTCGGCGGCCACCTTTCTGCGGGAGAATATCATGCCAAAGATGCGTTTTACCCTCTCCCTGTTTGTCTGCAATACCGTGTACAGTCCTGGAATCAGGAATAACCCGAACGCCGTCGCCAAACTCATGCCGAAGAACATCGTCGTACCGACGTGCAGCCTGCTCGCGGCGCCCGCCCCATGCGCGAAAAGCATCGGCGACACCCCCACCACGGCGGTGAGAGCCGTCATCAGAACCGAGCGGAAACGTTCGCTCCCGGCCACTGCCGCAGCGTCCAATATCGAAAGTCCGTGCACCTCATGCTGTTCCTGCGCGAATTCTATGATTAGTATCGCGTTCTTTGCGGCCAGCCCAATCAGAAGCAGTATGCCCAACTGAGTGTATATCGAGAGCGACAGACCCATCACGTGTATCCCAATCAACGCGCCCAGCAGGGCAACCGGCAGCGAGAGTATGACTCCAATCGGTACGGTCCAGCTCTCGTACTGCGCTACCAGGAACAGATACGCAAACAGCAGAGCCATTATCAATATCTGCAATGTCTGTCCGCTCGCCTCCTGTTCCTGATATGTCATTCCAGTCCATTCGTTCACGTAACCTTCCGGCAGTTCGCTCACAAACTCCTCCACACGGGCGATGCCATGCCCCGATGTGAAGCCCGGCGTCATAAGCGCCGTTATATCGGCGGTCGGGTACAGGTTGTACCTGCTGACAGCCCTCGGCGCCAGAGTGCGGTTCACCGTCGCGAATGTTTCTATCGGGACGAGAGCCCCTGTCGCGCTTCTCACGTGCACGTTATCGAGGCTGTCCGCTCTGTCGCGGAACATCCAGTCGCCCTGCATTTGAACCCTGTTCACCTGCGTGCCTATGTTTATATCGTTGATATAAGCCGTGCCGAAGTAGCCCTGAAGGGTGGAAAACACGTTGCTCATCGAAATCCCCATCATCTCCGCCTTTTCCCTGTCTATGTCGACGAACATGTGCGGCGTGTTCGCGGTGAATGAGCTGAACGCGTACATAAATTCCGGAGACTGCATTATTCTCATTAGAAGGGACTGCATCACCTGCTCCAGTCTCACCGGGTCGTTATCGACCCGCGACTCCAATTGCAGTTGAAGCCCGCCTGCAATACCGAGTCCCGGAATCGACGGCGGCGACATTACGTTCACAGTCGCTTCCGGAACCCCGGCGGCGATGCGCCGCATACTGCCCATTATTGCCACGTGGCTCATGTTTGGTTCGGTTCGGAGTCTCCAGTTCTCCAGCGACAAAACAATCATACCGACGTTTTCTCCCGACGCGCCCATCATCGAGAATCCCTCGACGGACATCACGTACTGCACTCCCGGCAGGGCCACAGCCTGCGGAATTATCTTTTCCATCGCTTCGCGCGTCCTGCTCTGCGACGCGCCCTCAGGGAGCTGAACCATAGCCATTACCAAGCCTTGATCCTCATCAGGCAGGAACTCCGTCGGGGTGCGTACGTAGAAATAATAAGCCGCGAAAGTGACCGCCGCGAAGAGTAGCAGAGTGAGTATTGTGTAACGCGCAATAAGTATCGCGCCCTTGATGTAGCCTTTCATGGTGAGCGTGACGGCTTTGTTGAACCAAGCCAGCGGCCCGCGCCGTTTCGGCTTTACGTTGCTCAGCAAGTGCGCGCACATGGCCGGACTCAGAGTGAGCGCCACCAACAGCGATAACATGACGGAAACGGATATTGTCACCGCAAATTGGCGGTATATAACTCCCGTAATTCCCTGCATGAAAGTGACGGGCACGAATATCGCGAGGAAAACCAGCGTCACCGCGATCATCGGCCCGGTAATGTCCTTCATGGCCTGTTTCGCGGCGTCGACTGAGTTCACCTTGTCGCGTTCCATGATAAATATGACGCGTTCCACGACAATTATCGCGTCGTCGACGACCGTGCCAATAACCAGCACCAGCCCGAAAAGCGTCAGTATATTGATGTTGAAACCCAGCGCGGACAGCCCGATGAATGTCCCAAGCAGCGAGATCGGGATTGCCGCGATCGGCACGAGAGTGACGCGTATGTCCTGGAGAAAGACGTAACAGACCAGCACAACAAGGGAAAATGTCAGCCCCAGCGTCGTGATTATTTCCCAAATGGTGGCGCGGACAAATTCGGTCGAGTCGTACGCCAGGACGAACGCCACGTCGGCGGGCAGGTTGCGTTCGAGATCGGCGAGCGTCTCATTGACACCCTGCATCACGGCGAGAGCATTAGCGTCGGCCGATTGCGAGAGAAGCATCATAGCGCTTGCGTTGTCGTTCAGGGTGGCGTTCATGCCGTAACTCTCAGCGCCCAGCTCTATTCGGGCCACGTCCTTGAGCTTTACCTGCCCGCCCTGAGCGGTCGTTCGTATCACCATTTCCTCGAAATCACGCACGCTCGAAAGTCTCCCCCTCGTGGTTAGGGTATAGACCATCGCTGTCTGTGCGCCGGTGTTTCCCATGCCTTCCCCCAAAGCTCCGAGCGACGCCTGCCTGTTCTGGTCGGATACGGCCGCCCGCACGTCCGACACGGAAAGCCCAAGTGACGCGATCCTGTCCGGGTCGAGCCAAATCCTTATGCTGTAACGCGAACCGAACACCTGCACGTCGCCCAGGCCGGAAACTCGTTTCAGGACATTCGTCACGTTGTTGTAGACGTAGTCGAGCAAATAGGTCTGGTCGCGCGTGCCGTTCGGAGATACCACCGCGACGAAGCCGAGCATGTTCGAGAAGCTCTTTAGCGTGTTGATGCCGAGCGCGGTGACTTCGGTCGGCAGCAGCGGGGATGCCTGTTGTATCCGGCTTTGTACGTTAATGAGCGCCATATCGGCGTCCGCTCCGGTTCTGAAGGTAATCGTCAGACGGTAAGTGCCATTGTTGTCAGATATCGAACTCATGTAGATCATGTTCTCGACGCCGTTTATGGCCTCCTCCAAAGGGGCGGCCAGCGTGTTGGCCACCGTGAGAGCGTCGGCGCCCGGGTAATTGGCGTACACCATTATCGTTGGAGGCGCCACGTCGGGATATTGCGTAACAGGCAGGGCTGTCGCCGCAATTCCGCCGGCGACCATCAGCACGACGGCAATAACCATCGCGAAACGCGGTCTTTTTATGAAAAAACTCGAAAACATTCGTCAGTTATCCCCTTCCGCCGAACCGGCCGCGCCCAGTGCCGGAAGGTCGAAGCCCGATACGCGGGCCTGTTCGGCCGGGCTCAAAGCCGCGCCGGTATCTGGAAAATACGGATTCACCGGCATTTGGGGACGTACATTCTGGACACCGCGCATAATAATTTTCTCTCCGGGGTTAAGACCGGAGACAATCTCGCGCGATACCCCCACCTGCACTCCAAGTGTGACGTCGCGTCGGTTCGGCATGTTGCTATCGTCTATTACATAGACGAAATCTCCCTGCAGGTCTGTGATTATAGCCTCCTGCGGCACGATCGGGGCGACCTTCTCGCGCGTGGGCTTCGTTACCACCCGAACCATCGAACCTGGGAGCAGCGCGCCGTTTTGGTTATTGAACCGGAGATACACCGTCAGGGTGCCGGTCATGGGATCCATCACGTTCTCCTCGAAATCGCGTTCTCCAGGCGCAGCATAGCTGGAACCGTCAGCAAGCACGAGCGTCGCGTCGTAAACATCGCCGGACTCCTGAAACGCGTCAATCTGATCAATGAAGTTTCTGTCGGGCAGCGCGTATGACACCCTGACCGGATCCATCTGCACAATACTCGCGAGATACCCTCCCGCCGGAGTGACATAGTTGCCCTTCGTCACCTCGGCGCGGCCAATGCGTCCTGAGATCGGAGCGGTTATTTTCACGAAGTCGAGGTCTATTTGCGCGAGACGTAAAGCCGCTCTCGCCTGTTCTACTGCGGCGCGGCTCTGCGCGACGTCGCTTGCGGCCATGTCCAGATCGTTCGCGGATATGCTGCGCGCGTCGGCGGCCGAGAGTCGTTCATGGAATTTGACGGCCCGTGACAAATTTGCCTCCGCCCTCGCAAGCTCGGCTCTCCTTAACTGGACGGTCGCCTGATATTGGGCGCTGTCCAGCGTGAAGAGCACGTCGCCCTCGTTTACCATCGCGCCCTCTGTAAAATGTACAGTCTCTATCTGGCCGGCAACTCTCGGCCTTATAAGAACGGTCTGAATCGGTTCCACACGGCCTATGTACTCGCGCCTCAAGGCGAGATCCGCCCTCTCTACCACGTATCCCACAACCGGTATTGCCTGGGGCGCGGCGGGCACTACCGGCGCGGCCTGTTCTGTTGAAGCTTGCGCGGTTGCCGTCGGCTGAGGCGCGGAACTAATCCCCTTGTTTATCCAACCCTCGAAACGCGAACTGGAGAAATATGCGATAACCAGCATGAGAAATATCGCCGCAATTGATTTCAACACATTAGTGTTAGTCCCTCCGGATCTTTTCCTCAGTTTTTTGTCGCGTGTTATTTTCATCAAGTCTGCACCGCCTTTTTCAACTGCGAATCAATTTGTTTATTTTGTTCTTTTTCATCACACACCATAGTATTATACAACAATACCGCCGAGCAGACGGAATTTAGCAGCGTGATTTTTTTCCGTATTGATATTTGACGATTTACGGCAATGGTACATATAGCGTCTATGTAAGGAAGATACCGCGTTCATGCGTTGCCGTGGTTTGGGTTACACAACATGAGGGAAGGATTCTGTGACTTTAAAATATATCTGCAATTTTACAATTACTTCATCAATGTCCAGCGGTTTCCCAATATGGTCGTTCATTCCGGCCGCCTTGGATTTATCTATATCCTCCTGAAATACATTCGCTGTCATGGCGATAATCGGTATGGTTTCGGCTCTTGGGATACCGAGCGCCCTGATGCGTCGCGTCGCTTCATAACCATCCATGACAGGCATCTGTACATCCATTAAAATCATTTCGTAATTTTCAGGGGCTTCGCTGAACATACGAACCGCCTCCTCGCCGTTTTCGGCGCAGTCAATATAATTAAATGCGTCGGCTCAAGCAGCTCCAGCACTATCTCTCGGTTGATTTCAATGTCTTCCGTCAGTAAGATTCGGCGCCCTTTAAAAAGACCTGTAATATCATTCTTATGGCTCGTCTGCTGTTCCATTAGGCCGAGAGAATCATTTATGATATCCGCGATGGTTAATGGGAACAGAGGCTTTGACAGAAATTTATCAACTCCCGCTATTTTTGCCTCATTCTCAATCTCGCTCATTTCAACGGACGAAATCATTATCACAATTGTGCCGCCCGGCTCGGATTCTTTAGCCTTTAGCGCTTTCGTAAGGGTAATACCATCCATGCCGGGCATTTTCCAGTCAACAAAATAAATATCGTAACTGCCGTTCCGTTCAACGAGCCCCAGCGCTTTCTCGCCGTTTTCGGCGGTTTCGCAGGATACGCCGAACCTCCGCATGATTTCTTTAGAAGTATTCCAAAACGGCCGGGTCGTCATCCACAACCATAAATGAAGCGGTTCCCCAATTTTTGCCGAATTTTGATTTTTCCGCTTTTTTATCTGAACCCCGTTTCGCCTGAAATATAAATTTAAAAGCGGCGCCTTTGCCAAGCTCGGATTCGACCCATATCCTGCCGCCCATCATCTCAATAATATTCTTTGAGATTGAAAGACCCAGGCCTGTGCCCCCGAATTGACGCGTCGTACTGGATTCAGCCTGATGAAAAGTGTGGAATAATGTATTTCAAATTTTTTTCTATACCGTATTATATTTGATCACAAGTTTTCGTAAAACCGAAATCGGCGCGAAAAACGACATACGGCGTTTTTTGCGCGCTTCGGACAGAGGCAAGTATGACGTCATGGCGGGGAAATGAAAAAAATTTCACTGAGAAATCAACGGTCTTAATTTTTAAAACAAAAGCTTACGGCAGTATCATGAAGTAATAACCAGAGAATAAGCCAAAAATAAAATTATTTGGGAATATTACGTGGTATTGGGTTTTTTAGCGGCTTGAGAATCTGGTCAAATATGGTTAAACTTTCCCCTGAGATTTAGCACTCGTTTCAAGTGAGTGCTAACACAAAATAGCAATATATTTACTAAGGAGGTTACAGCGAAATGAAATTAAGGCCATTGGGTGATCGTGTTGTGGTAAAGGCGGCTCCCCACGAGGAAAAGACGAAGGGCGGACTTGTTCTTCCCGATACCGTTAAGGAGAAGCCGATCGAGGGCATCGTCGTGGCGGTTGGACCCGGCAAGCTGAACGACGACGGCAAGAGGACTCCGATTGACCTCAAGCCCGACGACAGGGTCATCTACAGCAAGTATTCCGGTACCGAGGTAAAGCTGGACGGCGAGGAGGAGTTGCTTGTTATTTCCGAGCGCGACATCCTGGCGGTTGTCGAGAAGTAAAAAAATTAAATCATAATTTTTGATTTTTAAAGGAGGATATTTAGAATGGCAAAGATAATGCTCTTTAAAGAAGACGCCCGCCGGGCTATGGAGCGCGGAGTAAATAAAGTGGCCGACACCGTCGGGATCACCTTGGGCCCCAAAGGACGCAACGTGGTTCTTGAGAAGAAATTCGGTTCGCCAACCATCACCAACGACGGCGTGACCATTGCGAAAGAGATAGAGCTCGATGATCCTTTCGAGAACATGGGCGCGCAGCTTCTGAAGGAAGTAGCTTCCAAGACGAACGATATAGCCGGAGACGGCACCACAACCGCTACCGTTCTCGCCCGCGCGATGATCCGCGAAGGCATCAAGAACGTGGCGGCCGGCGCGAACGGCTTGCTGCTTCGCCGCGGCATAGAGAAGGGGATTGACCTTGTGGTCGACGGCCTGAAAGAGCAGGCTGTCAAGGTAAAGGAACACGAGATGATAGCCCAGGTTGCCGCCATCTCCGCAAACGACAAAGCCGTCGGCGAACTTATCGCCCAGGCTATGGAGAAGGTGGGAGAGGACGGAGTCATCACAGTCGAGGATGGCCAGAGCGTCGGATGTTCCCTCGAAAAAGTGGAAGGTCTTCAGTTTGACAAGGGTTACATCAGCCCGTACATGATTACCAATCCCGACCGTATGGAGGCGTCGCTCGATGACGCAAACATACTGATCGTCGAAGGCAAAATTTCCAATGTGAAGGACATGCTGCCGGTTCTTGAGAAGGTTGTGCAGACCGGCAAACCTCTTCTTATAATTGCCGAGGACGTCGAAGGCGAAGCTCTCGCGACTTTGGTGGTCAACAAGCTGCGCGGCATTCTCCAGGTCGCCGCCGTGAAGGCTCCCGGATTCGGCGATCGCCGCAAGGCCATGCTTCAGGATATAGCGATCGTTGTCGGCGCGAAGGTTATCAGCGAGGACATCGGCATCAAGCTCGAAAACGCTGATCTGTCGATGCTTGGCAAGGCGAAGAGAGTGCGCGTTGGCAAGGAAGAGACAACAATTGTCGAGGGCGCCGGCGAGTCGCAGGATATAAAGAGCCGCTCCGACCAGATACGCAGGGAAATTGAGGATTCAACCTCGGAATATGACAAGGAAAAACTTCAGGAGCGCCTCGCGAAGTTGTC
>Ga0099364_10004682_pt1 | contig 20647 bp, 14 predicted proteins | sample TergutTh196P3_FD_73070 | JGI IMG/M metagenome (GOLD analysis project Ga0099364, IMG submission 73070) | Microcerotermes parvus P3 segment gut microbial communities from Pointe-Noire, Republic of the Congo - Th196 P3 | ecosystem: Host-associated > Arthropoda: Insects > Digestive system > Gut ... | reverse complement strand
CGGACAACTTAACAGGCACGGTCAACAGGCGCAATACAGGCTTTTACGTCCTGCAGATTCAAGGAATACAGATAACTGGTTTATGTTCCCGCCATATTACGAAAGTGCCCAGTTCATCGATTCTTTTGTGGACGACTTCATGTACAGAAAAGAAGCTTTTGGAGGCCGGGAAACAGCAGTAAACTATATGCCTTTCTCTGCTTTAAACAGAAGGGTACCTTTTATGTACTTCCCCTTCGAGCAAATGGATGAAGCTACCAGGCTAATAGACCTTTTAAGAAATACAGCCACAGGCGAAATAAATGTATGGCGCAACAGGTTTATAACCGGTGAAGCAAGCCTTGACTCCGATTGGGATGCTTATCTTACCTCTCTTAACAGATTGGGGTTACCGCGTTATATTGAGATGTATCAGGCAATGTATGACGAATTTGTAAGAACCCAGGGACCAATCCACGGAGTACCGGTGAGATGGTAGAATAAAATAAATGCCGGGTTTTTTGAAAGCCCGGCATTTTATTGAGAATTTATTTCCAGGAGTTTTCGCATGAAAACCAAGAACAGCTTGACCTATTCAATAAAAACAGAACTAATAAAAAACTGGCAGTTATATATTTTACTAATTATTCCTGTTACTTATATAGTTATTTTTTCATATATACCTATGCTGGGGCTCCAGATTGCATTTAAATCATTTCGTATAACTCAGAGTATTTGGCAGGCCCCCATACATCCGCAAGGAGTATTTTACCATTTCCAGAGATTTTTAGATGATCCCAGGTTCTGGCTTATATTTGAAAACACTATTATTTTAAGCCTTTATCAGCTCGTTGTAGGAGCCGTTATGCCGCTTTTTCTTGCTCTGGTCATTCACAATGTTGTTAGCAGAAGGTTTAAAAAAACAGTACAGTTCATTACTTACGCACCACATTTTATTTCCATGGTTGTTATGATTGGTATCCTGATGCAGATCCTTGATTTCAGGTTTGGAGTTCTTAATAATGCCCGATTCGGTCTTGGTTTAAGCCGTATCAATTATATTGCACAAGAAGGAATGTTCAGGCATCTATTTGTCTGGTCTGGAGTTTGGCAGAATACGGGATACGGTGCTATAATATATTTGGCTGCTCTATCTGGTATCGATCCCCAGCTTCATGAGGCAGCTATTGTTGACGGTGCCGGTAAATTGAAAAGGATGATGTATATTGATATTCCGGGAATTTTACCTACCTTTATTATTTTATCAATTCTGGCTGTTGGGAATATGCTGGAACTTGGTTTTACTAAAGCTTTTTTATTGATGAATCCGTTGAATATCGGCAGATCCCAGATAATCGATACCTTTATTTTCACCATGGGTCTGGGCGGTGGCATCCCAGGAGCTTCAGGAGCGTCCATCCCGGATTATTCTTATGCCACAGCAATCGGAATGACCAGATCAATACTCAGTCTTGTTCTGATAGTTTCTGTGAATAAACTATCACGCAAGGTAACTGAAACAAGCTTATGGTAAGGTGAAATATGAAAGCAAAAAGAAAACCCATGGAAACCATGGAAGACCGTGTTTTTAATGTCGTTGTCTCAATTATTGCCTTCATGGCTGCAGCTTTAACACTTTATCCGCTTATCTACGTCCTGAGTGCATCTATAAGTGATCCTTACGATATAATAGCCGGAAGAGTGTGGTTGTATCCCATCAATATTAATTTTGAAGGTTACAGAACGGTAATGCAGAATGACAGGATTTGGAGGGGTTTTTATAATAGTGTTATAATAACCGGCGGCGGCACATTGATAAATTTATTTGTAACAATAATAGCAGCATACCCCTTATCAAGAAGGGATCTTAAAATCCGTAAACCTATTTTATTTATGTTTACCTTCACCATACTTTTTTCCGGTGGAATGATACCAACCTACCTCTTGATCAGGGATCTGGGTTTATTAAACAGCCGTTGGTCATTAATTCTCCCCGGTGCCATGAGTGTTTTTAATTTTATGATTGTAAGAACCTTTTTTATGAACACTCTTCCCGGAGAATTGCTGGAATCAGCGAAAATGGATGGTTGCTCGGATTTTAGGTTTCTTTGGAGCATAGCACTTCCCCTTTCCACCGCTGTAATTGCTGTAATTTCTCTTTATTATGCTGTGGCTCATTGGAATGCATTTTTTAACGCTATTCTTTATATTCGCGACCAACGATTGCATCCTCTTCAGGTAGTTTTAAGGGAGATATTAATTCTTAATATGACCGAGCAGCTAACAGAAGGAACCACTAGATCTGAAACCATGTATCTGGCTGAGCAGATGAAGTACAGTCTGATTGTGCTTTCCAGTATTCCGCTCTTGGCTGCATATCCCTTTGTGCAAAGATATTTTGTAAGAGGTGTTATGATTGGTGCCATTAAAGGATAAAATAAGGGGTCTTTGCAGGTATGAATAATGAAAGTTTTCTCAATGAAATAGAAGGTTTAAAAGTTTTCGATGCTCATACTCATTTGGTGGGTTCAAAACTCTGTGCAGGGGATTTTTGGGAGATAGTTCACTATTTCTGGTTTCTACGGGAATTGCAGGGAGCCGGTTATCCGGAAAATTACGCAGACCTTGCCGAAGATGAACGAATAGATGCTTTTCTTTCTTCTTTTAAAAAAACCAAGGGTACCGGAATGCATTATGCCGTTAGGCGTATCTTTAAAGACCTTTACGATCTGGAAATAACAGACAGGGGATCTGTATATACGGGGCTGGAAAAAGTTAAGGCTTCTTTTGATAAGGAAGGCTGGGCAAAAGAAACGGTTGCAAAGGGAAATATTAATTATACAGTTGTAAACAACAAGGAACATAAAAGTTTTACCGGTCTTGATGGTGTTTCAGTTTGGTTTCCAAGAATAGACGGCGAACTCCATGGAGCTGCCCGCCGCATTTTTCATACAGAATTATCAAAAAGGTCTGATGCTGCGGAAAAAGAAAAAACCGGTATATTAATGCATCTCGGTGAAAACCATAAAAATGGTGCAAATGCTCTAATGACCACTCTTAATTCTATAGGAAAAAGAACGTGGCAAAACAGCGGCGGTACTTTGGAAACATTTGATGATTGCATGATCTTCCTTCTCCATGCAATATGCGGTTTTGCTGAAGAAAAAAGGATCAATATTCAATTCTTTCTGGGAATGGAACGCAGGCATTATAGTGATGCCGCACCGGTTGATAATAATGAACGAATTCTAAACCTCTATGGATTATTCGAAAAATACAAGGTAAATTTTGATCTGGTTATTGCTTCCGAAGGTAATAATATGGATGTGGTGCAAGCTGCACATATTTTCAGGAATGTTTATGTCGGAGGAATGTGGTGGTTTAACTTTAGGCCCAGTACCTATATGGATGCCATGGCCAAACGTTTCGAGGTTTTAGCTTCTACAAAGACATATCTTTCTATTTCTGATTCCCGTAATATCGAGTGGTGTTATGGAAAAAATGTTTTAATAAAAAAGCTTGTGGGAGATTTTCTTTCCCGTAAGGTCGAGGAAGATTATATTAACCATGAAGATGCTCTGGAAATAGCCGGAGATTGGCTTTTTACAGCAGCTGAAAACCTATATGGAAATATGCAGAACTGTGAAGTTATAGGCGCTTTTGGCAGTGATTAGGCATAAGTTAAAAATTTACCCTGCACTTAAATTTTGCCAGTTTACCGGACCGGCAGTTTTTGCGCTTAAATAAATAGCATCCAGAATCTTGTTAATTTGCAATCCCTGTTGGGGAGTGCAGGGTACTTCCTTGTCATTTATAATAGCGTCTAAAAAAGCTTCCCGGATGTTTACAGAAACAGTTTTTGGAATTATTTCTTCATCCATATCAATGTCTTTCAGTTCACCATTTGTTTCTATAAATAGTTTGTTTGTTTTACTTTTGACAGGATTAATAACACTTTCCAAAATTGCACCGCCTAGTGTGCCGTATAGACGGGTTTTTACCGTTTCGTTTTCGCGGTTACTTGCCCAGGATGCTTCTAGTTCAAGTATGGTTCCGTTTTTCATACGGATCATGGCAACAGCCATATCTTCTGAATTGAAATTTTTAAAACCCCTCTCCCTTGCTTCATTACTGCTTAGCTTGCGGAATGTATTTCCCAAAACCCACTCCGGTTCTGGAAAACCGCAAATCCACATTGCACGGTCAAGAACATGAACACCCAGGTCAATAAGTGCACCACCGCCGCATGTTTCCAGCCCGTTTTCCAGGGGATACCACCATGGAACACCTCTCCGGCGCATCCATGACGTGCTGATCCTGTAAATATCTCCCAGTTTTCCTTTATCAACAAGGGATTTTAAAGTATGAACTTCCGGCTGGAAACGCTGGTTAAAATTAATCATTAACTTCCTGTTATTTTTCTGTGCGCTGTTTAACATTTCTTCTGCTTCAGAAGCATTTCTGGCCATGGGTTTCTCGCAAAGTACATGAGCTCCTGCTTCCAGAGCTTTTATGGTGAATGTTTTATGCAGAAAATTTGGAACTGCCACACTGACAGCATCAGGCTTTTCAGTTTCCAGCATGAGATCGTAATCCGTATATCTCTTGGCAATACTGTGTTTATCTCCAATACTTTCCAATTTTGCTTTATCAATATCGCAAATGACTATTTCACTCACAGAATCGCTGGCTGCATAGTTAGCCGTGTGTCCGCCGCCGACAGTTAAGCCTACAACTGCGACTTTTAATTTGTTTTTCATTAATTATACCTAATCTTGAATAGGAGATGCGTAAATAACAATTATCCGTAAATCTTCGTTAGTGTTATTCACCAGGCCATGAGTGCCGTTGGAACGGCATACACAAATATCACCGGGGAGGAAATCATATTCATCGCCGTCTACATGCATTTTGCCGTGCCCGGAAAGGCAATAATACCATTCTTCTACCGGGATATCGCTCTTATGTATGTGGTTTCCAAATGTAGTTCCCGGAGGCAATATATCATCGTGAATGAATTTTATGAACTGTCTGTTTTTTTTATCCATCGCGCTTATCAGGTCTTTTATTTTGTAAATGCCGACACCATCATGGCATTTATCCCTTTCATCATAATCCATTTTCTTGTTATCAATAAATTCCGTAGTGTTCATAAAAAACTCCTTAAAAAATATCTATAAACCATTGTATCTTAATAATTATAAAAATACAAGCGCTTGCAAAAAGAAGGTAGATATAATTCTTCCTATATACGAATGTAAACCAATTATTCCATGTGAATAATGCCTCGACAAATCCAAAAACTTAGTGTAATATTTCATAATGCAAGCGTTTGCATTAAATTGTTATGGAATTTATGGAGGAAAGATATGTCGTTGAATAATGCTGATATAAAAACCATTGTTTCCAGGGCCGACCTGCATATTGAGGGTACTGTAAAACGAAGTGAGGGAGGACTGCCCATAGGCAATGGTGTCATGGGAACTCTGGTCTGGACATCCCCTGCGGGTATTAAGACCCAGGTGAATAGGAGCGATGTTTTTGCCAACAATAGTTACTCCAACAGTTTTAATGAGCGGCATATGGATTACGGTTATGCCTGTGCCTATGTAGATATTGATTTTGCTGCTTTCGGTGATGATATATTTACAAGCAAAACAAAGCAGCACCTTGATCTATATAAAGCCAGGGGCCATATTACCGGTGAAGGAGCCGCTGCAGAGTTTTTTGCATCCAAGGGAAAGGATGTATTTGTATTTTCCTGCAAGACAGAAAGGGAAGAAGGACCTATAGTACGATTAAAGATGCTAAGACCTTCTGAAGTGCAGCACCGAAGCCATTTTGCCCTGTCGCGTTTTACGATAAAAGATAATGCGGCAATACTTAAACAGGAATTTACAGAAGACGAATATTACTGTGCCAGTGCCGTAGCGGTTAAAGCCGTGGGGAAGCCATATCGAATAAGACATAATAATGAATCCGGAGGTATCCGTCCGGGTATTGAAGGGAGAAATCCCATTGTTCTGGGCCAAGAAGCGGAAACTGAAACCCGGCTCTGCTTTGAAGGCGGAAGCGGTTCCTTCGATGTATACATAGCATCGGTAGCCGGTTTCGATCCCTCCCAAGATTTAGCTGAAGAAGCATTAAAGCTGGTAAACCAGGCAATAAATGACAGCAAAGCAAAACTCCAGGCAGAAACTGAAGCTTTTTGGAAGGATTACTGGGAGAAGTCATACATAGAACTCTGGGGGGATGAAAATGCCCTGACTGTGGAAAAACATTACCAATACTATATGTACATTCTTGGCTCTTGCAGTGAAGGCGGGAAATATCCGCCAAACTTTGGGGGTCTTCTCTTTTCTACCCGTGGGGATCTAAGACACTGGGGTATAATGCAGTGGTGGAACAATTTGCAAATTTACTATAACAGTGTAATGGCCAGCGGACGCTGGAACCTTATCATGCCTTACTTTAGTTTATGGAACAGTAATATCGAAAAGTACGCTCTGGCAGCAAAGCAGCAATGGGCTTCAGAAGGCATTTTTATTTCTGAAACCTCTCATTTTAACGGTCCTGAAATCCTTGATGAAGCTATAGCTGCGGAAATGCAGGAACTCTTTCTTGTCAAAAAAGATTTTTCCCAAAGGAGTGATGAATATTGGATTTTTGCGGGAAAGAAACATCCCCATGAAGTACGTTGGAATTATCTGCAGGAAGAATGGAAAAAGGGTGAGTTAATCAAGTTTAGCCATGTCAAGAGTAATGGTATCTTTAACTTTGTTACCCACATGATGGGTAGTCAGGCGGGCATTGCATACCTTTATTGGCTATACTACCGCTACAGCGGCGATGTGGATTACCTAAAAAAATACGGTTACCCAATTATTAAGGGGGTAGCAGAATTCTATTGCAGTTTCCCAAACTTGAAAAAAGGTGATGACGGGAAGTACCATGTATATCATACCAATAACAGTGAGGGTTTACGTAACTGCACGGATTCTCACGAAAGCATAACCGCCATGCTTGCCCTCTTGCCTGTGGCAATTCAGGCATCTTCAATTTTAAATGTGGATAGTAATTTAAGCGGCAGATGGAAAGAAGTGCTTTCCAATCTTGCTCCTCCTCCGGTGACTGAAGAAGATGGAAAGAAAGTCTGGATTGGCGGAGTCATAGAAGATAGTACCAGTGAAACTAAAATCAGACCGCCGCTGCTGCCCTGCCGCCTATTCAATATGTGTACTCTGGAAACGGAAAGAAAGAATCCTGAATTTTTTACCATTGGTAAGCAATCCATAGAATATATATTAAAAAATAATACTGTTGATTCTACTGCAATGGTCAGTGAAATGTCAGGCTTCGGTATTGCTCTGGCTAATATGGGGAAAGCAGAAAAAATAGAAGAAGTGCTAATAGGGCAGATTAACGGCATTAACGCAGATAAAGAGTACTGTTACTACGATGATAATGGCAGAGTCCCTGTTTTTGAAAACCGTCTTACTGCCCGGGAAGGAGTAAACGCCATGAGCGGTCAGCGGCTGGGAAATATTAGTGCGGCAATACAGGCAGCCTTGCTTCAAAGCGGAGGCGGTTCATCTACCGGAGAACCGGTTCTTTATTTATTTCCTTCTCTGCCTGAAAAGTGGCAGGCTCGTTTTAAGCTCTATGCAAACGGCGGCTTTATAGTATATGCCTCATGTGAGAACGGAAAAATCGGCCAAGCGGAGATAGAATCCTTATTGGGCAATAAACTCTGTGTAAAAAATGTTTGGAGTAATTGCACTGTCAGCATTAATGACGGAGAAGATAAAGCAATAAGTGATGCATACTTTGACCTGGAAACAAAAGCAGGGGATATAATAACCATAAGGGGATAATATGAAAATAACCGGCGTCAGAACCATGATCTTAAAAAAGAAAGTCGAGAATCCCATGGCAGATTCGCTCCATGTATACGATGTGGGAGGACGCCTGGTTGTAATGGTGGATACTGACGAGGGTATTACAGGATACGGTATTAGTTATTTCGGCCGGATTGAATCGGGCATGGAAACAGTCCGCCTGATATTGGAAAGAGTGCTGGCTCCGGTCATTATAGGACAGGAACCCTACTATGTCCGAAAACTACGGAATGAAATGTTTGTAGCCACAGAGTATTACGGGACAGTGGGAGTGGCGCATTTTGCCATTTCCGCAGTGGACTGTGCCCTCTGGGATATACTGGGAAAAAAGGCAGGTCTTCCTGTAGCAAAGTTAATAGGAGCACGCCGGGAAGCCATTCCAGCTTATGCCATGGTGGGCTGGTATTATGAAGGCGGTGCCAGCGAATTTATAAAGCACTGTACAGCGGCAGTAGAAGAAGGCTTTAAGGCCCTAAAAATAAAAGTCGGAAAAGGGCCGGTAAAAGATGATGTAGAAAGAATCAGGTTAATCCGTAAAGAGTTCGGGGATGATTTCCGGGTCATGGTAGATGCAAACTGTATTTTCGATGAGGTGGAAGCTGTTTTTAGGGGAAAGGTTTACGATGATGAAAACGTTTACTGGTTTGAAGAACCCATGCAGCCTTATATGAGGGATGCCCACACTAGGCTGGCCCAGAGGATAAAAACACCCATAGCCATTGGAGAAAACTATTATACCAGACATCAGTTTTATGATGTAATTAAAGCAGGTTGTGTTAGTATCGTTCAGCCCGATGCCAGGCGTGCCGGGGGCCCCACCGAATGGCTGGATATAGCCGCAATTTCTGAAGCAGCAGGTCTAAAGCTGGCCAGCCATGGCGGCGGCCCTGTAGCGGTTAATATACTCTGTACATTAGAAAACGCAATTTATGCTGAATCCGGCAGTTTAAAATCAGAAAATAAAATGTTGAAAACTCAGCTTGTTTTAAAAGACGGTGCAATACCTTTCCCCGATGTACCGGGGATTGGCATTGAAATAAACGAAGATTATATTGCGAAGAACCGTATAGATATATAATGTTTTTTAATTAAAACCGTGTTCAACCCTTTTTAAATGAAGCTGCTGAGATGCCTTACTTAAAAGTACAAAGTATGCAGACCAGCCGCCCATACGCACACGCAGCCCGCGGTATTTTTCAGGATCTTCCATGGCTTTTTTAAGCTCTTCTGTACTGGAGACAGTGAGGGTCATCATATTCCCACCCTGCTCAAGGAATGTTTTTATAAGAGCGGCAATACGCTTGGTACCCTCCTGTCCCTCTAACCCGTTTTTGGATAAACGCAGATCTATAGGTGCCCCTGCAGCCATGGGACGGGTATTCAATTTAAGGTACGAATGAAGTGCTGCAATAGGCCCGGAAACATCCCGCCCCGGAACAGGTGACATATTTGCAGCAATAAGTTCCTGGCTTTCCCTTCCATCCGCAGAAGCGCCTATCTTTTTACCAATGGTTATTATCCATGAATAAGTTCCGATACAGGGTGAAAAAATAATATCGGGGAATCGTTTTCCGTGAACTGCACTCCTTTCAATAAAATAGTCCACCATTTCCTGTGCAATGCTGTCAACATAATCGTTATTATTTCCAAACTTTGGGGCATCATTAATAAAGCGCTGGCGAATAATTTTTCCTTCTTCCCCTGCCCAATTATTTTTTAGAAGTTCCACCAGTGAAGTTAAGCTGATAATTTTTTCTTCAAAAACAAATTTTTTAATTGCCGCTGCTGCGTCTGCAGCATTTGAAACAGCTTCTGCCATAAGATGCCACATGTCATACTTGGCACCCCTACGGGTAAGACAAGTGAGATTTTCTACGCATCCGCGTGTAAGTATTGATAAAAGTGAATTGGAGCTAAATTTACCGTGACTCCCATAGCGTTTTAGTTCCCGGTTTATATGCTCCATACCCTTTTGCATGACATTATCCAGTTGGATTTTCCATGCATACATAAGAGCATCAAAACTATTTAAATCATTGGCATTACCGGTTGCCGCTCCATATACAGTTTTATATGAAGCGGTGGTACTCCAGCTAAAACTAATAGGATTATTACGATCCGGTTTTTTAGCATTTTTTTCCGCTTCGGCATATATGAAAGGTTCTCCGTTGTTCAGGGCTAACTCAAGGAAGTAAAGGAAGTTAAGCCCCCGGATCATTTCCTGATTCGACATACCCTGAATCAGTGTTTCCCAGCAGTTTGAATTTGCATACTTACAGGCGTCTTCCCTGCTTACACCCAGAGCTTCCCAGGCAGAAACAATCACATCATCGTTGTTTATAAAGGGCATTCCTCCTCCGGTCTTAAGGACTTCAGATGCCCGCTCAAGCAGTTCAGGAGGAGTATTTTTATGCATCCTGACGGTAAGTACAGGAGCGGTCATGGAAAATTTTTCATGGGAATTTAAAAAAAGGTAAGTCAATGCACTGGTTGCATCTCCCCCATCACTTTGAAGGCCGGAAAGAAGTATATTTAATCCCCAATGATTTATGGCATCCGCCTGATCATTTTCAAGTGCAGTCGCAAATCCCGCATAATACCCAACTCCGCATTGTGTAGGAGCTCCTTCCATTGTGCGTTGATCTTCTAAAATATAGTTTTTTGGTTCTATTTGGGCTCTGTCATTACAATGCAGTACAAAACTATCAACAATTTCCTGTGCTCTTAAAAGGGTAATATTACCTGCTTCCAGATCTTTTAATAAATAAGGATTTAAGATCCGATCTATCCTGCCTATAGATATAGTAGTATGCGTTTCAAAGAATGCGTAATTTAAAAACCAAACCGACTGGGCTGCTTCATGTAAGGATCTTGCAGGAAACTCAGGTACCCGGCGGCATACATCGGCAATTTCTCTTAATTCTTTTTGGCGGGAAGGCAGTGTTTCATCATTCGCCATCTTTTCAGCCAGTAAGGCATAACGCTGAGCCATGAATATTACACTTTCCGCTTCTTTGATGCAGCTATCAATAAATTCAAGCTTTGATCGCCTTTGATCTTCAAATTTTGAATTTTCTGCCTCGCTGATACGGCTTTTTAATTCGTTAATTATATCTCTTAATCCACGTTCTAAAAGGGTATCGTAATCCGGACATTTATGAGCCATTTGAACTGTACTCATGCCTAATTCTTCGTTTAAAATATAATGAGGCATGATGCACCTTACTACTGTATCATCTATCACAGAAGAACCAACCAGTAAATCATGCTTTTCAATTTCTATAGGCATTTCCTTCATGACTTTTTCAAAAGCTAAAGAACGGCGGATTACATGACTTTGTTTTTTTGTTTCTTCGTTAACTACCGTAAAATTACCACCCCACATCCTCTGGCGTTTACGCATTCGGCGTTCAATGGTTTCAAAATGCTGCCTTATTAGTGGAGACATATCCCTTAGGGATATACTTGTTCTTGCTTCATTAATTAACTCTGTCATTGCTGTACATTCTCCTTAACTTTTAGTTTCGAATTATATCAAGCCCTGCTTTTTCGGCGATATCGTATAACTCTTCATAATATTCTTTATTACGTGACTGAGAGTCTTTAAAATAAAAATCCCTGTCTATCCAGCTATACCTTTCTCCTGCCATATTGTTGTATGGCAGCAGCCGAACACTTTTTATTCCCATATCTTTAACAAAAAATATTATTTTTTCAATATTAATAATGCTGTCATTTATTCCGGGGATACATGGAATGCAGATAGTAATTTTCTTGATCCCTTCATTATCCATGCAAAGGGATTTCAAATTATCATGAATAGTAGCATTTATATGCCCTGTCCATTCCTTGTGCTGTTCTGAATCAAGCAGCTTGATATCAAAATAAATTGTTGAACAATATTTTGAAATTCGTTTTAAATCTTCCCATGAACCATGACCGGAAGTCTGTAAAAGAGTATCAATGCCTAAGTCATGGCAGCCGCTAAGAAACTCATAAACAAAAGCAGGTTGGAGAAGAGGTTCTCCCCCGGAAACTGTTACACCTCCGCCGGAATTTTTAAAAAAAGGTATATCATCTTTTATGGATGCGATCAGCTCTTCGGTTGTATATTCCTTCCCGCATTTTATTAATGCTTTGGATGGACATGATTTGACACATGCATAACATCTGGTACATTTTTCCCTATTGATTTTTATTCCCTTTGTTTCTATTTCATGAGTAATCACATCCTGGGAGCAAGCCGATACACATTTCCCGCAGCCTATACATTGCATTTTATGGTATAAAAGCTCAAATTCTGACGATTGAGATTCAGGTGAATGGCACCACTTGCAAGAGAGAGGGCATCCCTTTAAAAATATGGAGGTTCTTATACCCGGACCATCATGGGTAGAAAACCTGTCTATGTCCAGAACCACCCCTTTTTGATTCATTTTATCTCCCGAAGCGTGATTACGGAACAAAGGTATTTACCCTTATTCCATTCAGTAAGACAAAGCTGCTATTGTACATCCCACATAAACGAAAGCATCGCCTTATGTGTTGTTTTAAGACTCTCTATAATGTTTAAATTTTGAGGACACTTGTCTTCGCATGCTCCGCAGCTTATACAATGACTCGCATCTGCGTTTTTGGTAATTAGCTTCCTGTAATCCTGACGGGCTCCCCACGAATCTGCTCTTGTGGATCTAGCCCAGTTTAAATTGGAAATGCAGCCCGGAATATCTACACCCTTGGGACAGGGCATACAGTAAGCGCAGGCTGTACAGTCAACAGCTTTATACTCTCTCCATTGTTCTGCCATTTTATTAATGAGGTCCAGCTCTATTTGCGGAATTTTTCCGGGAACCATATCCTCGTCGGAGAAGGTTTTCACATTTTCCTTAACCATATCAATAGTGCCCATGCCTGATAAAATGCAAGAAACCTCGCTTAGGTTGGCAAGCCATCGGAATGCGAGCTCTGCAGGTGTTTTATCAATTCCATTGGCCTTTAGATCACCCAATATCTGATCAGGCAGGTATGCAACAAGGCGGCCGCCTCTCAGCGGCTCCATAACAATAACCCCCAGCCCCTTTTCATGAGCAGCTTTAAGACCCTTTAATCCTGCTTGAAATTCGGTATCCACATAATTCAATTGAATTTGACAAAAATCCCAGTCATATTCATTAATTACCTCTTCAAAAAGCTCATAGTTATCATGGAAACTAAACCCAAAGTATTTTATCTTGCCTGCCTTTTTTAATTCTTGAGCATGATCAAAAATTTTCAATTCCTTAATGCGTTTCCAGTTTTTGGAATTTATACAATGCTGCAGGTAGAAGTCTATATAATCGGTTTGTAATTGTGTAAGGGATTCGTTCAGGTACATATCCCAATCCTCGATGGTTCCATTGGCACCAAGAGGATTCTTGGTTGCCAAATAAACCTTTTCTCTGTACTCCTCTCTTAAAGCTACACCTGTTACTTCTTCTGAGTCTCCATAAGCCCGTGCTGTGTCCACATAGTTAACTCCATTGTTAATAGCCCATCTTAAAAGTTTAATGGACTCTTCTATTTTGGTTTTATAAGGAAAACCATTCTTATCCAATATATCACTATGTTTGGGAAGGCGCATCATGCCAAAGCCCAAAAGACTTAAATCTACCGGTAGTTTTCCGCATTTCCTGTAAAGCATCGTTTATACCGCCTTTTTTATCTTACTTAATGTTTGTATAAAGCTTTCCGGAATTTCCCCGGTAGCACTTGTTGGGAGATCCCATGTTCCCCCGCCATTATTGTCCATGATGTACCTTGTCCACGATATTGTTAGATCATCGCTCATGCGCGGGGTATCTCCAATCCCCCAATTGGAGCCAAGGAAGTTTAATAAGTGGAACTGAGCATTGCCTATCATACCGGCGGCAATGTCTTGAGGAATTTTTTTTCTGCCAAAGGGGGTGAAAAGGTAAGAGTTAAGCTCTCCAGTGCTATAGTCTTCTTCATCACTTTGAACATAGGGGGTATCCATTCGTTGAATACCCGGATTAAATGCCAATGCGGCATCGGGGTTTCCGGCGCGGAGAGCCCGGGCAAAACTCCTGAAATTGGGCTCTTTTTCAGGTTTATACATATTTTCCGCATAGTAACATCCGTCTATCCACCATCCGGCACAGTATTCACCCCATGCCCTTGTCCAGCATGTAATTACCTCTTCCCACATTTTTTGGAATTCCTCAAGACGGTGGGTTTTATCGTATTCCCTAAAACCCCATGCTGAACGTATAACATCGCCATTTTTATCTAATATTTTTCCGTCTTTCCATTTAAGTTTTTCCATTGCCTGGACATCGCCATCGGGTGCTCCGCTTGGCAGGTATGCCATGGCTTTAATACCATATTTTTTCAGTTCTACAGCCAGGTCAAGGAAGAGGTCACGTTTTGAACATTTTGAAAAAGGATAGCCTACGATACTGTCATAAACAGGATTCGGCGAGCAATAGTATCCGCTATTTTGGCCTATGGTTAGGATAAACCATTTTACTCCGGCTCTGTCCAGTTGGGAGGCAAGATTCTTAACATCAAAGGCATTTACCTTTGCATTCCATTCAGATGTGAGTTCCGAAAGATTACCATCCTTTGGTTCAGTTCCAACAGGTGTATAAAGCCAGTGAGTCATTGCCCCGTAATTTCCCCTCATAAACGCCGCTCTTTCCTTACCCATAAAAGCCCCCATAAATTCTTATTAAATAAAAATACAAGCGCTTGCATTTTTATTTAAATCAATGTTATAATCAGTTTTATAATCTGTCAATGGTTATAAAGAGATTTATTTACTCTAATTAAGGTAGGAAAAAATGGCTAGAAAAAAAATTACATTTATCGGTTCCGGTAGTTTCGGATTTACCCGCAGTATTGTAAGGGATATTTTTTTATACCCTGCGTTCAGAGATTGTGAAATCGCTTTAATGGACATAGATGCTGAAAACCTTGAAATTTCACGAAAGATCTGTGAGCATATCAAGGCGGAGGGTAAGTTCGATAAGGCGGTCATCACCGCTACAACCGATCTTCGCGAAGCTCTAAAAGGCGCAAATGGCGTTTTATCTACCATCGAGTGTAGCGATGATCGCACTACAGCCTCGGATGTAAATATCCCCTTAAAATATAATATCAGTCTTGCAGTTGCCGATACCCGCGGCCCTTCAGCAATATTCCGTTTTTTACGCACCTGGCCGCATATGGTCAAGATAGTGCGAACAATTGAAGAAGTTTGCCCAAACGCAATCTTTTTAAATTATACCAATCCAATGGCAATGCTTTGCCGGGGAATGCAGGAAATTTCTGATATTTGTGTGACAGGTTTATGTCACAGTGTTCAAGGCACCATAGAACAATTGGCTGAGTGGATTGACGCTCCCCTGAACGAAGTCACATACCTCTGCGCCGGAGTTAATCATCAGGCACATTATTTAAAAATAGATTGGAATGGAAAGGATGCTTACCCCTTGATCCGCAAAGCGATTGAAAACCCGGAAATTTATAATCAGGAACAGGTGCGAAATGATATGTTTAAACATCTTGGTTACTATGTAACTGAATCCAGCGGGCATAATTCCGAGTATGTATGGTGGTATAGAAAACGCCCTGACTTACTGGAAAAATACTGCACCCATAGTACAAGCAGGCATAGCGCCGGAAAACAGCGGGGTGTATCAACAATAGCCAAGCGTAAAGCCTACCGTGAAGAAAGAACCGCCGAATACCTGGCTAATCCAGTCTCAATGGAACGAAGTTATGAATACGCTTCTGACATTTTAAATGCTGTATTCGGTGATAACCGGATGTTTGAATTTAATGGTAATGTCCGGAACTGGGGGCTTATCAGCAACCTACCCCAGGGGGTCTGTGTTGAAGTACCCGTTGTTGCCTCCCTGTCAGGTATAAAAAGTACCCATGTGGGCAGTTTACCGCCCCAGCTTGCATTGCTTAACAGTGTATCAGCCCAATGCGAGGAATTAGCCGTTGCGGGCTGCCTTAATGGAGACCGTGACCTTATATACCAGGCCTGCTATTTCGATCCCCTTTCTGCAACCGTTCTTTCGTTAGCAGAAATTAGATCTATGGTGGACGAGATGTTCATTGAGCACGAAGGCTGGCTGCCTATGTTCGGGATTTAAAAAGCTGTAAATTGTTTTGAGGAGTTTTATATGTCTCTATTTTATGCTGACAGTCCTGTTTCCCCGCGGGTCAGGCAGGGTGTGGAAAGACTATCTCTAACAAAAAAAATGTATAATTTTGCAGAGGAAAATATTCCATTGGGAGATGATTTTTTTTCGGAAGCCCATATCTTAAGACGAGCGAAATTATACCATTCCACTTTAAAAACGATTAAACAGCCTGTATATCCTAATGAATTGATAGTTGGGGATGTTCCCTATTATGAATTTAAAGCAAATAGGGAATTAATGCCCCCCTTCCTGACACCTAATGAGACTGAAGCTCTTCAAGAGAATGCAAGGACGGAATTCCGGAAGCTAATAGGAACAGAGCCCGAAAATTTTAGCGAGATGCGTAACTATTTTCATTTTGGAGTAAATTACGGACATATCATTGCAGATTACGGACTCTTATTGAATATAGGTTTTTCCGGAATGCAAAAACGTATTGATGATGCTTTTACAGAAGACTTAAACAAAGAAGAGCGTGATTTCCTGCATGCAGCAAAGCTTGCTTTATCCGGCAGTTCGGATTATATAGAGAGGTATGCAGAAGCAGAAGGTATTTCCGAGGAAGTTGCAGCCATCTGCCGTCATATTGCACATAAGCCGCCTTCTTCCTTCCATCAGGCATTGCAGTTACTTTGGTTCATGCAGCTATTAATGGAGATTGAATCTGGAATATCTGCGTTTTCATACGGCCGCTGTGATCAGTATTTAAATCCTTTTCTGGAAGCCGACATTGCTGCAGGACGCATCGATCTTGATAGGGCACAAGAAATTATGGATTGTTTTTTTATTAAGAATAATGAGCAGAACATTGTTACAAATGATGCCGGCAGGGCCATTACCATAGGCGGGATAACCGGAGCAGGGAAAGACGGGGTTAATAATATAACATTCCTAATGCTGAACAGTGCCATAAGGCTCAGGCTGCTTCAGCCTAAATTAAATGCCCGTGTATTCAGCGGTTCTTCCGAAGAATATCTTAGCTTATGTGCAAGGGGAGGGGCGATTAATGCAGGAGTGCAAATATACAACGATGAGGTGATCATAAAAGCACTTGAGAACTACGGTTATCCTTCTTCCGATGCTGTAGATTATGGAATGATTGGCTGTTATGAATACGGTCTTGCAGGTATTGACCGTCCTTCTCCCATGGGCGGAACCTTTCATTTGGCTGCCTGTCTTGAGCAGGCTTTGTACGATGATTCTTATGAAAATTATGATGAACTGGAAGCTGCATTTACCAGGCGTGTGGCATACTGGGCCGGAAAGCTTCATTTAAATATGATAATGGATGAATTAATCTGGCGCCGGTTCCGTCCCATGCCATTATTGTCAAATTTTGTAGGAGACTGTATAAAAAATGCCGTTGATATAAACAAGGGGGGTGCAAGATATAAGACCTGCGGAGTCAGGTTTACAGGGTTCTCCGCCGTTGCCGACAGTTTAACTGCTATAAAGGTTTTACTCTTCGAAAAAAAAATATTTACTAAAGATCAATTATTAACAGCATTAAAAAATAATTTTGAAGGAAACGAAGCTCTGCGCCTTACTCTGCTGAACAAAGCTCCCAAATACGGAAATAATGACGATATTGCCGATTCTACAGCGGTCAGGTTAGGCGAAATTTGCTGTAACGAAATTTTAAAATTAAACCACATAGACGGAGCAAAACTGCGTCCGGGGCTGTTCAGTTTTTCCAATTTCATGGAATCCGGCAAGAGGTGCGGAGCCCTTCCAAACGGAAGGAGAGCCGCCGAACCCTTTGTTAATGGTGTAAGCCCAATGCATGGTTCGGATAAGAATGGGCCTACTGCAATGCTTGCATCGGCGGCTAAGTTAAACTATAACCTGTCTCCTAATGGAACAACATTGGATCTTAAACTGCCGGCTTCCATTTATACATCCTCTTCCGGATACGATCTGCTTAAACATACTACAAAAGCTTACTTTAATATGGGAGGTGCCCATATTCAGGCTTATACTCTTTCAGCAGAAGATCTAATAGCAGCAAAAAAAGAACCGGAAAAATACGGAAATATTATCGTCCGTATTACAGGCTATAGTGCACATTTTGTTACTCTGGATGAAGCTATGCAGGATGAAATAATTAGACGAACGGTTAGTTTTTAACCGTATACAAAAAATTACTGTTGGAGATAAAAATGAAATTTTTTAACAGATTTTCGGACTTAGTTTTGCCTGTTGAGGAAACTCAAAAAGAAGAAATTATTAAGAGGGCGAATACGGCTCTTACAGCTGAACCAATGCACATAACTGACAGTATTGCTTTGAACAGCGCCGGAGGCCGGCATGATTATTTTTCCCAGGCGGATTATTGCTGGCCAAATCCTGATACCCCAAATGGGCTGCCCTATATTAACCGGGACGGCGAATCTTTCCCTGGAGCTTTCTTTGATCACCGTAAAGCTTTGCGTACCATGAGGACCAATACAGCGAATTTTACCGGAGCATATCTGTTTACCCGCGACTCCAAATATTCCAAAGCTGCTGTCCGGTGGTTAAAGGAATTCTTTCTGGATGAAGAAACAATGATGGAACCCAGTTTGCTCTATTCACAAGCAATTCTGGGTAACTGTACAGGCCGCGGCATAGGTATTATTGACACACTTCATTTAGTTGATGTTCCTGTAGCAATTGATATACTCTGGGCAGGCGGTCAAATGGATGAAGGCATTTACCGCGGCTTGAAAAGCTGGTTTTCAAAATATCTCAACTGGCTCTGTACTCATCAATATGGAATTGATGAGATGAACTGGAAAAACAACCACTCAGTTTGCTGGCATGTTCAGGCTGCTGTATTCGCCCTCTTCACAGAAAACAGGGATGTATTAAACCTCTGTGTGGATCATTATAAGAATGTAATCCTCGGCGGCCAAATGGCCGAAGACGGTTCCTTCCCCCTTGAACTGGCCCGGACAAAACCTTATGGATACTCCATTTTCGTGATCGATAACATGGCTTCGTTATGTTATATCTTGTCCACTGCCGAAAATAATCTTTGGGAATTTAACCTGCCGGATGGAAGAGGGATTAAAAAAGGTCTCGAATTTCTGTATCCCTATTTAAATGATAAAAACACCTGGCCTTTCAGATCCGACATTGTCTATCACGAGGAATGGCCCATTGCAATGTCCTTTATGCTTTTTGCAGCCTCAGCTTATGGGGATGAAAAATGGCTGAACCTGTATTCCCGTCTGAATAAATACTCTGAAAATGATGAGGTCAGACGTAATACGGCTATCCGCCTTCCGTATCTGTGGCTGTTCCCTGGAAGCGCTGAATAGTAATATCAAATGAAGAGCTGATTTTTAACCGTACATTAATAGAAAACTCTTGACAGACAGAAAAAGAGGGTTTAATATGGATTAAATGCAAGCGCTTGCAATCCTATGATCCTAAAAAAGGGGAATGTATGAAAAAAGACTGTAAACAAATTTGGTGGAAAGAAGCAAAATACGGATTGTTTATCCACTGGGGGCTTTACGCAAAGCTTGCCGGAGAATGGAATGGCAGGGAAGTCCAGGGAATTGGCGAATGGATAATGAAGCGTATGGATATTCCGGTCAATGAATATGAAAAACTGGCAAATGATTTTAACCCTGTAGACTTCAATGCCGTTGAATGGGTAAAAATTGCTAAAGATGCAGGTATGAAATACATTGTTTATACCGCCAAGCATCACGATGGCTTTGCCATGTATCATTCTGATTGTTCAAAATACAATATTAAGGATGCAACGCCTTTTGGCCGTGATCCTGTTGCGGAGCTGGCAAAGGAATGTGAGAAAGAAGGGATAAGGCTTTGCTTTTATTATTCACAAGCTCAGGACTGGCATGATCCCGATGGTTACGGTTACGGTCCAATTCCCGATGAGCAAAAGAATTTCCGGCGTTACCTTGACGAAAAGTGCATTCCGCAATTAAAGGAACTCCTGACAAAGTATGGGAAAATAGGTCTAATATGGTTTGATACTCCTCAGATAATGTCTTTGGAACACAGCACAGAACTCAGGGATCTGGTCAAGCAAATTCAGCCTGAATGTATTGTGAGCGGGAGAATAGGAAACCGACTTGGTGAGTATATGTCTACTGGAGATAACCGTATTCCGGTTCTGCCATTCGATGGAGACTGGGAAGTTCCGGCAACTATTAACGATACCTGGGGTTTTAAGAAGAACGATAAAAACTGGAAGAACCCCAAAGACATACTTAGTCTCTTATTAAAAATAAACAGCCGGGGAGGAAACTATCTTCTTAACGTTGGTCCGGATTCTAAAGGCCTTATACCAAAGGAGAGTGTAGAAATACTTAAAAAAGTTGCAGATTTCGTTAAGAAAAATAGCGATGCAGTTTATGCTACAAAAGCAGTCTGGAATTATCCTTATGACCTTGAGGATGTATATTTTACGGCAAGAGATTATCACCTTTATTTGAATTTTTCCGGTAATCCAAATAACCTAAATATTTCAATGATCAACAGCAGGGTAAAAAAAGCAAGTTTCCTTGCAACAGGGCAGGAACTCGAGTTTTCTCAAACCTA
>Ga0099364_10004681_pt1 | contig 20649 bp, 16 predicted proteins | sample TergutTh196P3_FD_73070 | JGI IMG/M metagenome (GOLD analysis project Ga0099364, IMG submission 73070) | Microcerotermes parvus P3 segment gut microbial communities from Pointe-Noire, Republic of the Congo - Th196 P3 | ecosystem: Host-associated > Arthropoda: Insects > Digestive system > Gut ... | reverse complement strand
TATAACCTATTTATTTATAAATATTAACATATTTATTTTTATGAAATCCATTGTCAACATTTTTAGCCTTTCACAGGAATCATTTGACTTGTGTATAACATTCCTTAGAATTCACTGTATTACATCAACTTTATTCTGGTGTCCGTCTTTTGTACTTCCAAACGCATTAAAAGCGGCTGGAGACGCACGATATGTAATGGTGGTCGCTGTAAGCACAATGTGGCTGATCAGGGTGTGTTCCGCATATTTGCTGGCATTCCCTCTAGGCGTAGGCCCTGCGGCGGTCAGTCTTGCAATGGGCGCGGATTTTCTTTTCCGGGGAATTTTCTTTACAAAGCGATGGCTAAGCAACCGCTGGATTGAAAAGCGTGTTATTTAGTATCTGTCTATAATGTGTCTACATTATAGACAGACTCTATTTAACAGCCGAATTTTAATCCGTTCATTTTTACTTTTACAACCATTCAGGCGGCATAGTCCTGTTATCCCGAAACCATGCAGTATCTTTTAATTTAATGCTGTTATTGCTGCCTCTGACACTTATTTGACCATTATTTAGTACAGAAAAAATAATATTTCCATTAAATGATGAATATTGATTGTCATAGTAATTTGATACCAGCGTTGTTAAATATACATTGCTTGTATAAGGCGCAATCCTGTTAATAAAATCCTGTGATGGAAAGGTATTTTCAGGCCGGGCGCCATATTCGGAAGATCCCACACATGAACAAACAATAACATACTCTGGAGTAATTGCCGCCATCAATGCTTCATGACTTGATGTACGCGAACCGTGATGCCCGCCTTTGTAAAGCGTACAATAACCAAGCCCCCCATGATTAGCTTGATAGTATGCAACAAGTTTATCTTCGCCAATCTGTTCCAAATCTCCGGTAAAAAGATATTGCCTCCCATTATCATCGATCCTTATACAAACTGAATAATCATTTTCATCATTTACATCAGGCGTTTCATTTTCATAGTAATAGTTATACAAAATCTCCAGAAAAACGCCTCCGCCCAAGTTATATACTCTCTGTGCGCCATCTTCCTCTCTGTAACATTGTAAGGCTGTATAATGAACTGCGCCTTTAGCGACTGCATCTGCACGGGATATAACATAATTACCGTATACAGTAGTAACAGGCGGAACCGGTATAGTTTTATGTGTTTTTGGAAAATCAATTATTATACCAATATCGTAAACATCAAAAATACCGGGGATCCAATAATTACTATAAAATCCTGCTATATGGTCTTCGTGAGCATGAGTGGCAATAACAAATTCCAGCTTTTGATCCTGCATATATCTGTCTATATACGCCATTATAACCGGCGCCGAGTCATGCTTTGAACCTGCATCAATCAAAATATCAATATCGCCGTAATTGATATAGACAGAATCCCCTGTGTACCTGTTCCCCAATTCCAGAAAATGTATACTTAATCTATCACCTTGTACTACCGGATCAGCGCATGCTATAAAAACAAAGACGGATAAAATAATAAACAGGGCTTTTAAAAACCTTTTTTTCATATAGATTCCTTTTAAAAGTTTTACTACTAATAATTCTGCGGTTATTTTTTAGTATTGTCAACGTAAATAAAAGTAAAAATACAAGGCATTCAGGAAGTAATGAACCGGACTCTTTATAACAGCGTTAAGGCGCTGGAAAATGTCCGCTGTATCAATATATAATAAAATAGTATACTTTTATAAATTTATACGACGGAGGAAATTATGCGAATTATTTCATGGAATGTAAACGGCATCCGCGCTGTGGAAAAGAGGGGTTTTACAGACTGGCTGAAAAAAGAAAACCCGGAAATTCTCTGCCTGAATGAAACTAAAGCCCACCCTGAGCAGCTATCTGCAGAACTTTTAAATCCGTCCGTAAAGGGTAAAAAGTACTTTTCCTATTGGGCAAGCGCAAAAAAGAAAGGCTATTCGGGCGTTGCAATCTATTCAAAAGAAGAGCCGCAAAATGTGCTTTTTATGAATAAACCCGAATTTGACGATGAAGGGCGTACTCTTGTCGCAGAATACAGGGACTTTACATTGATAGCCGCATATTTTCCAAATTCACAGGACGAGCGAAGGCGCCTTGATTATAAACTTGCATTTAACGATGCAATGTTGAAATTATGCAAATCAATTGTAAAAAAGGGACGGCGCTTTTTACTCTGCGGTGATTATAATGTAGCGAATACGCCAATAGATCTTGCACGGCCAAAGGCTAATGAAAACAACGCAGGCTACCTGCCGGAAGAACGGGCATGGATGGATAAATTTCTGGCTTCAGGATTTGTTGACACTTTCCGTCATTTTCACCCGGGGGAAACCGACCATTACACATGGTGGTCGTATATGGGCAGTGCTCGTCAGAATAATGTTGGGTGGAGAATTGATTATCACTGTGTAGACAAAGCCTTTTTACCTAAGGTAAAATCATCTATTATCAGACCGGAAGTTCGGGGGTCTGACCATTGTCCTGTGGAGATTGAACTATCATTATAAGGGTATAACCATGAGAATAAAATACAATGCGCCGGTTGTTTTAACCTTCGCTATTGTTTGTGCAATAGTACTGCTGCTGTCTCAGACAATAGTCCCAAATTTAACACTAAATTGGTTTATGGTTCCCGGAAAAAGTTTTTTCAGTATTACAAATATCAGAAACATTATTACAATTCTTACACATGTCATAGGTCATGCCCATTGGGCGCATTTAATCAGCAACTTTACGCTGATACTTGTTATTGGTCCAATGCTGGAAGAAAATTATGGATCAAAACAACTCCTTATAATGATTGCTATCACAGCGGTTGTCACAGGTATTTTGAATGTACTTTTATTTAATTCAGCGCTTCTTGGCGCATCGGGGGTTGTGTTCATGATGATTTTATTGTCCTCATTCACAAATTTTTCAAAGGGCGAAATCCCGCTTACTTTTATTTTGGTCATGATCCTTTACATGGGAGTGCAGATAATTGAATCATTTAACAATGATAATATTTCGCAATTCGCACATATTGTAGGCGGACTCGTTGGAAGCTTTTTTGGGTTTTTCAATCAGCCAAAATTACGTGCAAGGAGATAATTTATGAAAAAAGAATTTTTACAGTTCGATGTTGTACGTGATAATTCTCTTAAACTTGCACACCGTATTTACAGTGAAGGATTTATACCTGACGTAATTTATGTTTCTCTGCGCGGCGGAGCCTATCTTGGCAATGTTATAAGTGAATACTTTAAGATTGTACACAAGGGAGCGCATCCGGTGTATTATGCAGCAGTAGTAGCCCGTTCATACACAGGCGTTGGAGAAGCTGAACAGGTCAGGGTTGACGGCTGGACATACTCGCCGGACTATCTGCGCGTAGGCGACAAGGTGCTTTTGGTGGATGATATTTTTGACTCAGGCAGAACAATTAATCATCTTGCGCAGATTATTATCGACAAGGGTATTCCACGCAGCGATCTAAAAATTGCAGTTCATGATTATAAATTTTTTCCGGATAAGCATGAACAGTTTCCCTATCAACCTGATTACTGGTGCCGTAAGCATGAAATGTCAATACACGATGAAAGCACATGGATTCACTACATGAGCCACGAGCTTATGGGACTTACAAAAAACGAAATTGAAGAACATTATTACAAACGCGATCCGTCATTGCAAAAAGCAATGAACATAATCACGGAAAAAACATGACTTCCTTAATCTGCGGCATAGATGAAGCCGGACGGGGTCCGCTTGCAGGTCCTGTCTGTGCAGCCGCAGTAATTTTAAACAGCGGTTATTCACAGCCGGAATTTCCCATAGACCTTTTAAACGATTCAAAAAAATTGAATGTTTCAGACCGCGAAAAAGCCCGTGTAATGATCATGGAAAATACATTCGCATGGGGAATAGGCTGGGCGACACATGAAGAGATAGACAAAATAAACATTTTACAGGCAAGCCTTCTTGCAATGAAGCGTGCGTTTGAAGATATGCTGCAGAGAGCTGCGTCAGATAACAAAGCCCTCCCGTTAGGCGAAATAAAAGCAATTGCAGACGGTACATTTACCCCGGATATCCCTGTCAAATGTCAGGCAATGATAAAAGCCGACGCGCAGATTGCCGAAGTAATGGCTGCTTCTATCCTTGCAAAAACAGAACGCGATATTTACATGGACAAAATGGCGGCGCTCTATCCGCAGTACGGCTACGAAAAACACAAGGGTTATCCCACAAAGGCACACCGTGAAGCCATCTGCAAATACGGCCCCTCGCCAATTCAACGGATGAGCTTTAGAGTGAAAAAAGAGGAAAGGTTGTAGTACACTGTTAAAATGTTAACTGTTAACATTTGTTAACTTGCTATAAAAAATTAATTGTTGTAATATCAGTCATATCTGTCCGAATGAGGTGTATCTATGAAAAACTACAAAATGGCAATTATTGGTCTTGGGGGAATGGGCAACTGGCACCGGGAACTTGTAAACGAAGGGGCTAGATTTGGCGATAAAGAAATAAATAACAATAGACTAAAAAGATTAAGGGTATGCGGCTCTTTTGATATTGCAGAAAACCGGCAGGAGCTTGCCCGAAATCATGGGATAACCGCCTATAATTCCAGAAAAGAACTTTTAGACGATCCAAATGTAGACATTGTTCTTGTCGCTGTTCCGAATGATCTGCACATGCCGTTTGTGATAGAAGCGCTTGAAGCGGGAAAACATGTTGTCTGCGAAAAACCGGCGGCGTTAAATTCCAAAGAATTACATCAAATGATAAACGCCTCTGTTAAAGCAGACAGAGTATTTTCAGTTCATCAAAACCGGCGCTGGGACGAAGATTACCTTACGGTAAAAAAAATATACGACGAACAAATACTTGGAGAAATTCACCGCATAGAATCCAGAGTTCACGGTTCCAGAGGCATACCGGGAGATTGGCGAAGTAAAAAAGAACACGGGGGAGGCATGGTACTTGACTGGGGTGTACACATTCTGGATCAAGCCCTCCAGATGATTCCAGGTAAGGTTGCAAAAGTGTATGCAACCTTATCCTATATTACAAACAAATCTGTTGATGATGGATTTTACGCTGAACTTACTTTTGAAAACGGCACTACCTTTTTGGCGGAAGTGGGAACCAGCAATTTTATCAACCTGCCCCGCTGGTATGTTCTTGGCGAGAACGGCACAGCCGTAATAAACGATTTTTCAGGAAAAGGCAGGGTAATCCGCATAATGGATTACAGTAAAAATGATGCAATTCCCATAAGGACAGCGGCAGGTCTTACAAAGACAATGGCTCCACGCACTGAAGAAACAATCAAAGAAGATACCCTGCCGACAGTAGAATCCGATATCTGCGATTTTTATGAGAACTTCATGAAAGTTATTGACGGCGGGGAAAAACTTCTGGTTTCCCCGGATTCCGTTATGCGCAACATGAAGCTCATGGAAGCCGTGTATTACTCTGCAGAAAAAGGAAAACCCATAAAGTTTGAGTAAGCCTCCCTTTTTCAGATAATAGGCTCTACGCGGAAGTTGTCCAGAAATTGAAGTTTCTGGACAATTCTAACATTTACCTGTCGCGCTTTTTCACAACCATCCGCTTGCTTTTCACCCCGCGATCCCCGCTGCGGCTTCTTTCGCCGCGATCACTTACACGGCTTCTTCCACTGCGTTCACCACCATAGCTTCTCTGCCCGCGATCGCTTCCGCGTTCGCTGCTGCGGCTTCTTACCGCACGCTCGCCGTCGCGGCTTCTCTGCCCACCTTCACTTCCACGTTCGCTGCCGCGGCTTCTTACCGCACGTTCACCACCATAGCTTCTCTGCCCGCGATCGCTTCCGCGTTCGCTGCTGCGGCTTCTTACCGCACGCTCGCCATTGCGGCTTCTCTGCCCGCTTTCACTTCCACGTTCGCTGCCGCGGCTTCTTACCGCACGTTCACCACCATAGCTTCTCTGTCCGCGATCACTTCCGCGTTCGCTGCTGCGGCTTCTTACCGCACGTTCGCCATCGCGGCTTCTCTGTCCGCGATCGCTTCCACGTTCGCTGCTGCGGCTTCTTACCGCACGCTCGCCATCGCGGCTTCTCTGCCCGCTTTCAATTTCGCGCTCACGGCTTCTTACCGCACGCTCGCCATCGCGGCCTCTGTACTCACTTTCGCCGCCGTGGCTTCTTTCGCCGGACTCGCGGTTTTTATCTGCTCGTTTTACAGGATCGCTGTTTCCACGCCGTTTTTCACGCACAGATTTTTCAAGCACTTTTAGTGATTCCTCAAAGCCTTTTAAGAATTCCTGAAGGTCATCGGCAAACAAAATCACCGACTGTCGATCAAAACCCCCGCTTTCACGGTTTTTGCTTTCGACAATGTTTAAGTAAAGATCGCCCATGCGGTTTTCTTTTACATTGAAAAAATATGTCCTGTTGGGCAGGATTACCCTGTTGGAAAATATTTCGCCCCGTACACCCATTCTAACCCCTTATTAAGCCGCGTGAGCGGCGATGTAAATCGAAAATGAAACTTTGTTTCATTCTAACTCCTTATTAAGCCGCGCAAAGCGGCGACGTAAATCGAAAATGAAACTTTGTTTCATTCTAACCCCTTATTAAGCCGCGCAAGCGGCGTCGTAAATCGAAAATGAAACAAAGTTTCATTCTAACCCCTTGTCTCAAACCCATCGGCTTTCATTATCATGTGATTCTGCCAATCAAGCAAGTACTGTGCAAGACTTGCATCTGTACCGCAAACATCTTCCATAATGCGAAAAACCGGTTCCGTGGCGGAGCCCCTCATCCAGATGAAAGCTGTTTCTTTCCCTTCACTGTCGAAAAAGCAGATTTTTAATCCGCCTTTCTGCGCTTCTCCAAAACGATTGATTCCGCGTTTTTCTATTATACCATTATATGCAATAGCTTCCCAACCGGAAAAACCAAAGCGTTTTTTTAAATCATCCTTACGTTCTTCCCACTCCTGAAGGAATATTTTCTGGTAACGATCTTTCAATACAGAATGATCACTTGTGGAAATTCGCAGCACGGCATCTTTTGAATATGCAGGAGTCGTAATAAATGCGGGAAGACTGGCAATAATTTCTGCAAGCGTAAAATCGCCGCGGTATTTTTGTCCTGACAAATTACACCAAATCTCAAAAAAACCTTGTTTACCTTCTTTTGAACGTATCGAAAGCATTTTTGCAATTGCCATAACTGTACTGATAGGATCGCGCACTGCGGAGGGGTGGGTGATATTTCCTCCCGCCGAACCTTCACCGAGAATTCGCACAATACAGCCATCTTCACGCAGTTTACGGGCAAGAGACACAACATTTGCCTCGCCGACCTCAGCGCGAAAAACAGAAACGCCAAAGGCTTCGGCTATACGATCAATCCGCATTGAAGTCGGGTCGTTTACCACAACTGCCGCTTTGTTAAGAGCTTTTCCGTTTGAGTCATATTGAAGTTCGCCCGTCCATACAAGATGTGCAAGTTCAGCAACAACAGAAAGTGCAAAAACTTCCTGCGCTTCGAGCGCCCTTGCCCTCCCTGCTCTATCATCATAAATAACCAAATTCCCCCGATCCCCATCGCAATCCGGAACATAACCAAGCACAAAGGAAGAATCCCGCTCGCGAATTTTTTCCAGCAGTTTACAGCAAGGGTCAAGAGATTCGCCTTCCGGTACTATACTATGAACAATCTGTCCCGGTTTATCATTGATACTTTCAAATAAAAAACCAATAGAAGAAAAGAAATTTCTGTCGATAGAAACCGTTCGTGCGGATCCGTTAAAATCACAAACAACACCAAGCGGTTTTTTTGCAAGCCCGTCTTTAATTGAGCCGGAAATATCTGTATTTCCGCCAAAAACAACTTTACCGCAAAAATCAAAATAAGCTTGATAAGCAATTGTTTTATTCGCCGCAGCTCTGTTATACACGTCTGCAATCAAGGCAGGATCAGAAGCAGAAATAAAACTTTTAATTTTTTCAATGGAATCGTTTTTGGTCATAAATGAATAAAAATCTGCTATAAGCTTATTTGCTTCTTCCGCGGGCAGTACACCGCCATCGGTTAAACCAAATTTTATGCCATTATGGCCTATTGGATTATGGCTCGCAGATATATAGATAAATCCGGCGCCCTGCCCGCTTCTTGCCCATGCCATAATCTCCGGCGCTGCAACAAAACCGGCATAATGTACTTCGCAGCCGCAGGCGTGGAGGACAGGAATCATTACATCAACAATTGTTTTTCCTGTAGGGCGGGTATCTATGCCAAGAAACACAATGGGTTTACAAAAATCACCTTCATTTCCGGGGTTTTTGTTCATACTTCTTAAATATTGTGAAAAAACACAGGCAGCGGCTCCACAAACCGTAATAAAGCGTTCAGATATCTGATTAGTGTCGTCATTTTCATCGCCGGAAACGGCAAAAACACCTCTCCAACCCGAAGCCGAAAGTATCATTCCCTCTGTCATAAACAGTATTATAAACCTTTCTCTGTTGTTAATCTATAATTTTTTTAATTAATTTCAAAAACCTGTTGACTTTTTTTGAAATGCAAATGATACTTCTGTTATGTGCAATAGTGAAATATTAGTTAAAGAGGACGAAGGCGGGATTAGGCGCAGAACCCAGCAGCAGGAAATTATTTCCAGGATTACAGAAGAGCTGAAGAACCAATACCCCGAAAACGCCGAGAAACCCGGATATCCTCTGGAAAAGGAAAAATCGCTGCTTGCAGCTCTTCGTAAGGGCGATATTTCCGAAGCGAAAAAGATTCTGAACGAACTTTTGGCAATGTTATTTTTCTCCAATTCAGGGCAGTTTAAGTATGTACAATTACGCGCAACAGAACTCATCGTCCTGATATCCAGAATCGAAATAAGCCCGGCAAAGAGCAGCGTTTCTATGGAAACCAACAGTCAGAACCTGAAAATGGTACAGGAAGCCAAAAACCCGGAAGAAATGACAGATATCATACACACTGTAGTTGACAATGCAGCAGTAAGCATTTCTTCGTTCAAAGGAGTTCCTCACGCCATGGCTCTCCGCAAAGCAGAGAGTTTCATCATGGAAAATTTCACCAGAAAAATCAGCTTAAAGGAAATTTCCAAAGTAGCAGGTTTATCACCCCCTTATTTCAGTACAATCTTTAAGGAAGAAATGGGTGAAAATCTTTCCAAGTACTTAAACCGCCTGCGTGTAGAAAAAGCAAGCAGCCTCCTTTTAGAAACTGACATGCCCTTAGCCGAAATCGCCTCATGCTGCTGCTTCGAAGATCAAAGCTGGTTTTCAAAGATATTCAAAGCCTACACAGGAATCAGCCCCGGAAAATACCGCAACAAAGGCGGCGTAAGGTAACTCTCAGCATTGAACACAGTCCAAAAAAAACCTGACCACTGGTAGTGGTCAGGTAAAACTAATCTTGTTATTTATTATTTGTAATCTCAGGCTTCCGGTAACGGAATGATGGCTTCTTCTGTTTCTTTGTCGAAATAGCGGGCTTTTTCCATTCTTGGTATAAAGATTACATCATCGCCTACTTTGAAGAGATGGTTAGGCTCGGTGCGCGCTACCAATGGCTGGGTTTCGGTAGTCAACCACAGGTGGATTTCAGCGCCCAACGGTTCTACTACAGTTACCTTCATTTTCATGCTGTTTGGACCTTCTTTCTCTACGAAAGCCAAATCTTCCGGCCTGATACCGAAGAACAATTCTTTACCTGCATATTGCTTAAGATATTCGTTGTGGCTTGAGTCGGCTTTTAGCTTAAAGGAACCTTCATCAAGTGTTATAGAATTGCCTTCGTCGATTACTTTTACGGTAAGGAAGTTCATGGGAGGAGAACCGATGAATCCTGCAACGAATTTATTGCGCGGGTAGTTATAAAGGTACAAAGGAGCTCCAATCTGCTGAACTTTTCCGTCTTTCATTACAACGATTTTGCTTGCCATCGTCATAGCTTCGACCTGATCGTGTGTTACATAAATCATTGTTGCATTCAAGCGAAGGTGAAGATCTGAAAGTTCCGCCCTCATCTGTACGCGTAATTTTGCGTCGAGGTTGGAAAGAGGCTCATCAAAAAGGAAGACTTTTGGGTTACGAACAATAGCGCGTCCTACTGCAACACGCTGCCTCTGACCGCCGGAAAGAGCTTTGGGTCTGCGATCAAGGAATTTTTCGATGTCGAGAATACGGGCTGCTTCATTTACACGCTTGTCAATTTCGGCCTTGGGAATTTTTTTGATCCTAAGACCAAACGCCATATTGTCATAAACCGACATATGGGGATAAAGGGCGTAATTCTGGAATACCATTGCAATATTCCTGTCCTTTGGCGGAACGTCGTTCATTTTTTCACCGTCAATCAACAGTTCACCTTCGGTGATGTCTTCAAGACCTGCGACCATTCTGAGAGTGGTAGATTTACCGCAGCCTGAAGGTCCTACAAGAACGACAAATTCCTTGTCTTCGACTGTAATGTTTGCGGCGTCCACTGCGCGGACGTTTCCGTCAAACACCTTAGAAATGTTTTTCATTTCAACTTTTGCCATACGCTGGCCTCCCTATTGGGTTATTTTATAAATCAAATTATACCACATCGGGGGAAGAACTGTCAATAAAAAATTATGCGTATTTTAGGTTGTTCCAAAACTTCAGTTTTTGGAACAACCTCATTTGTACATGAAAACTGGTTGAAAAGAGTCGTTAAAGCCAAATTCGTTAAAGTATTGTTTAAACAAAACCGATAATATGCTATCGGGAGGGATTTCCTCTCAATTTACAGACGGTGTGCATAGGGTTAAAAGCCCTGACGTCCAGGCATACCGTCTTTTTTTATGTCTGTTTGCGGCAAGATCCTGTTACGGGAGTTAAAAAAGTTACATTTTCCGGGTTGGAAATGTTATATTTTCCCTGTTGAAAAAGTTATATTTTCCGGGTTATAAGTGTTATATTTTACTTTTTAAAAAAGTTATATTTTACGGGTTAAAATTATCATATTTTCCCTGTTATAAATGTTATATTTTCCATTATGAAATTATTATATTTTTCCTGTTGTAAAAGTTATATTTTCCTGGTTAAAACTATCATATTTTTCCTGTTATATATTTACAATTTCCGGGTTGTGAATTATACTTTGGATATGAGAAATTACCGGAAGCGTTTTGCCGACATTATTCTTCAAAATAGATTAAAGGAAGCCGGGGCTGTTTTAATACAAGGACCTAAAAGCTGCGGTAAAACCGAGACAGCGATACAAACAGCCAACAGTCTTGTGCGGCTTGATACCGATTTAGATATGCGTACTCTAATGGAAATCGATCCTAAATCGGTATTGAAGGGTTCTGCTCCACGCCTTATAGATGAATGGCAGGAATTTCCCCAAATATGGAATTTTGTAAGGCGTGAGGTTGACGACAGAAAAAAAAGGGGGCAATTTATCCTTACAGGGTCTGCTACCCCAAACGAGCGGGCAAGGCTTCATTCAGGCGCAGGACGTTTTTCGGTGATAAAAATGCGGCCTATGTCACTGTATGAAAGAGGCTGGTCAAGCGGAGAGGTGAGTCTTGCCAAAATAGTAAAAGGTAATCTGCCGGGATCTGAACAGGTAAACTTCAATCTTGAAGATCTTGCTGAAAAAATTACTATAGGCGGTTGGCCCAGCCTCATAGATGCAGGAAGTAAGGCGGCTTTGCGTTTTTTACAGGATTATATTGCTCTTATAACCGAGGTAGATATAAACAGATTCGGCGGGAAAAAAAGAGAACCGCAAAAGCTTGCACGCCTTATTCAATCAATGGCAAGGAATATCTCAACAGAAGCATCTCTTTCTTCTCTTGCGAAAGATACCGGGGGTAATCAGGCGCAGATAACCGATGAAACTGCGGGCGAATACATGGATGCCCTTGAACGGCTCATGGTAGTTGAGAATCTGCCTGCATGGAGTACGCATATTCGTTCAGCCGATACTCTTCGCAAGTCGCCAAAACGCCATTTTACAGATCCTTCTCTTGCTGTCGGAATACTTGGGCTTTCCGCGAGTAAGTTAATGGCGGACATAAAGTATTTTGGTCTTCTTTTTGAGTCCCTTGCCATACGGGATTTACGGATATATGCCGAGGTGAATGACGGTAAGGTTTACCATTACCGAGACTCCCGCAGTCTGGAAGTAGACGCAGTAATTGAATATCCCGACAGAACATGGGCGGCGTTTGAGGTAAAAATGGGGTTCAACGCTCAGAACGACGCCGCAGCCAATCTGCTTGCGTTTGCAAAAAAGATCGACCAGGAGAAAATGGGCAAACCTGCGGCATTAACTGTGATTACAGCAACCGGTTTTGCCTGCCGCAGAAAAGACGGAGTGAATGTTGTTCCATTACAGACGTTGACTGCATGATGAAAGGTTAAGTTTGTTAAGCACTAAAATTTACCCTTACTGCCAAAAAGCCAGGCTCCGGTTTCATTTATGTACTTCCTTATAATGGCGACGTGGATATTTGTGCTCATTCTTTCAACTTCTTTATTCCAGCCGGCAAAATTTTTGTGTGATTTTATTACTCTTTCTTTGCCGGTATCTGCGATTTTGCGGCATTTTTCGGGATCGCTGGAATACTTGGCTATGGGATCATTGAGAAAATATGCCGAAAGACCTGTTATTAATGCACTGTTTGACGATACTGCCAGCGAAGAAAATTCCGGTTCAACTACGGAAAACGCTCCGGTAAGAAGTTGTGAAAAACCGTAGAACCAGCGTACCCATTGGTTATTTTTATCCTTTTGCAGATACGAATTAAAAAATGCTGCCGCTTCCATGTGGTTTTTGCTCAATATTCTGGCTGCGCCAAAAAGCAGGACATTTTTTTTTATCACGGATGGATTGTTCAGTTGAGCCTTGCTTTCAAGTTTGAGAACCGATTGAAAATCCGTAATAACAAAGTATGAACTGGCTAAAAGCCGCACATATCTTGAATAATACCTGCCCTTAATATAGATTTTTTGCTCTAAATAATACGCTAAAGCAGGCCAATCCTCTCGTTCCAGGAGCGAAAGCAGCCGATAATTAAAGAGGAGAACTATTCCAATAATGCCAAGGAGTAAGATCATGAAGATCAAAAGCGGTAAAGAAAAAAACCTGAAAGTTGCCGCAAAATCCGGTCCTCCTACAAGCAAAGGAAACAGGGCTGTGATTGATATGATAATAACTATAAGTATACTAAATACAATTACAAGATATTTGAATTTCATTGGGAACGCTCCTATAATGATTCAATTGTGGGATAATAATAGAAGAAAGAATATTTTACGTCAACGATGCCATAGGAGATCGAATGAATAAATACACGTTAAGGGATATTCATCCCAACAGCTATTTCTCAAAAACAACTTACCTTGATGAAGGTTTTGTTCTTACAGCTCCTGAAATGCCGTTTTCCGGAGAACTAGCGGGTATTCTTGCCAAGTGGAGTTTCAGGGCAATACTCAGTGAGGGAGAGCCGCGTGCGGATTTTATAGCCGTCAAAGTAGAAAAAACCCCGGAAGGAGCTTCCGGCCAATCAATGCAAGTTACGGAAATTTCTCAGCAGTCGGATACGGACAAAGTTGAAAAAGCAAAAAAATTCTACAACGAGTTCCTTAATTTTATTGAAAATATGTTTATCAGGGTAGCAATCTCTGACGAATTGGATTTAAAAACAGTTACAGAAAAAATCAGAGATATGATTGATTATATTAAAGAAGACCGCCGCTTCCTGATGAGAATTATAAGGACTATTGAACCTGCACCGGATAAAAATTATCTTGCAACTCATTCAGTTCGTTCAACAATCATTGCGATAATTATCGGAACATACTTGAAACTCCCAAATCACCGTCTGATTGAACTTGGAGTTGCAGCGCTAATGCACGAAGCAGGCATGTTAAAATTACCATCGGGTATTTATTTGGCTCAGAGGGCGTTAAATCCACAGGAACAGAAAATGATTATAACTCACCCGGTACTTGGGTACAGTATGTTGAAGTCTCATGATTTTCCGCTTGGCGTATGCCTTGCAGCGCTTGAACATCATGAACGCGAAAATGGCTCAGGATATCCGAGGAGGCTTAGCGGTGATAAAATCAGCCTGTATTCAAAAATAATTGCAGTTGCCTGTTCTTATGAAGCTCTAAGTTCCAAAAGACCGCACAAGGAAGCCAAAGACGGCTATACAGGCATGCTTGAACTTCTGAAGAACGAAGGCAAACAGTACAATGATACAATTGTACGCGCGCTTGTTCTTTCTCTGTCAATCTATCCAATCGGTCTTTATGTTCTTTTATCAAACGGAAAGAAAGGTCAGGTTGTAGATATAAACCCGGAAAACCCGCGCTTTCCTATCGTACAGATTTTTGGTGAATTTACTCCGGATGGAAAAATAATGATGATTCAAACAGCGGCAAATATTTTAACAATTGAAAGACCGCTTAACCGTTCAGAGATTGATAGTTAAATGAACTTTGAAATTACAATTTTTCTTTTTACTATATTGGCTCTTGTAATAAGCGGAGGTTTTGTACTATTCGAATCTGCCCTTGGCTTATGCAGAAAATCGCGTTTGGAAAAAGAAAATAATAAAAAATATAAAGCTGTTCTTAAAATACTGGAAAATCCGCAAAAAATATCAATCGCCTGCAAACTATGGGCAAATATTCTCAGGGTTTCTGCTATTCTTTCTTCATTAATAGCAAGTACATTTGTTTATATCGAAATTATAAGTGACGCTTATATTTACAATGCAGTTTCAGGTATTAATTGGTCTTTCCCCATTATATTCATTGTGTTATTCACATTTATTTGGGGAATAATCATCACTTATCAGGGAGATATTTTTTTAAAACGGATTTCCCGTACAAAGCCGGAAAAGATTGCCTCCATACTGCTGCCTGTAATGAATATTCTTTCCTTTCCAATGATCCCATTTGCCCTTGCCGCCCTGAAAATTTCATCATTTATTGATTTAAAATTTAAACCGGAAATTAATGACAATGGCATAACGGAAGATGAATTGCGTCATGCTCTTTTGGAAGGCGAAAAATCAGGCATTGTAGAAAGCAGGGAACGCACAATGGTAGAGGGGGTTTTTTATCTTGGAGACCGCCCTGTCGGCGCTTTTATGACGCATCGTTCAGAGATTGAATGGCTGGACATCAATGCGCCATATAATGAAATACGCGCGAAGGCAATTGAACACCGCAGCCAGCAATGCTTTCCTGTAGTAAATAAAAGCCCGGATGAAATTGCCGGCGCAGTTTATCTTGAAGATATAATCCTTGATTATGCACAGCCAATACCGCAGGGGTTACGCGCAATTATGAAGAAAGCCCAGTTTGTGCCGGAAACAATGTCTGCCTTAAAAGCATTTGAATCCTTCAGACAGGGGCAGTCAAAATTCCTGTTTGTCATGGACGAATACGGCGGGCTTTCCGGAATTATTTCCATCACAGCGTTAGTTGAAGAAATTGTCGGCGAACTATCAATAACGGCGGCAAGCGAAGAACCCATAATCCGCCGGGAAGACGGAAGCTATCTTGCGGACGGCTCTCTGAATATTGATGACGCAGCAAAGGCGCTTTCCCTTGCAAGTCTTGTCGAAGGCACAGCAAGAACAGCAGGCGATTATCACACGCTTGCAGGATTTATCCTGCACCTTGCAGGCGAACTTCCCCATGTTGGCGACAGTTTTAATTATAAAGGGTATAAATTCAAAGTAATAGACAAAGACGGCAACAGAATAGATAAAGTATTGATAAGCAAAGAAAAAAATTGTTAATTTTATAAGGAATTTGTCATTGGTTATATGTTATTTGACAAACTTTTCCGTAATTCAGTTCTTTCGGCTGCACTTTTATTTTTAATTTTTTTTCCATAGACGCAAGAAGGCGCATCTGTGTTTCATCGCCGATGGTGATCATCACACCGCGTTTCCCTGCCCGTCCTGTGCGGCCGCAGCGGTGGATGTAGACTTCGCTGTCTTCAGGAACATCCAAAGCGATTACATGGGTAATGCCGGGTATGTCAAGGCCCCGGGCTGCAAGATCAGTTGAGACAAGCGCATATATTTTTCCATCACGAAATGAATCAAGGGCGGCTTTACGCTCCGTGTTTGATATTTGCTTTTTCCCTGTTTTCCCAAAAAGACCTGCGGCGGACACATGATGGTGCTGCAATCGTGAAAGAATTAAAGCCGCATCGTCGCTGCGGCTTGTAAATATCAAGGCCTTCATACGGGACTTCTTATCCTTGAGCGCAGCTAAAAGTGAACGCAGTGTTTGATCTTTCCGGCGTTTTTCGCTGAATATTGCCCAATGTTCAATTTTTTCGCGGAGGATTTCATGTTCTTCGCTTATAATAATTTCAGCTGATTGAAACAGCGTTCCAAGCTGCGCACGGGTTTTTTCATTAACTGTTGCAGAACAAGCTGCAAGGCACAAGTTATCATGCTGTTTTACATTACGTTCAATATTGGCAAGCAATTGTTCTGTTTCTTCTATACATTCCCGGGCTGTAAGACGATCGGCTTCATCAAGAACAAGAAAACGCAGAGAAGAAAATTTTAACTTACCCATTTTGGCAAGAATAAGCAGTCTGCCGGGATTTCCAATTACTACAGATGGCCGTTCTTTTTTAAGTTTTTCAATTTGACGATCGATATTAACAGAACCAATAAGTAAAGACGAGCGAATTGCAGAAGATTCAAGAAGGAAATCCATTTCAGCTTTAATCTGAGAACAAAGTTCCAGAGTAGGGGCAATAATCATAAATTCAAGTCCCCTGCTTTCTTTTTGGTTGGATTCGTTTTTATTTTTAATCAATTGACTTAAAACAGGCAGTAAATATGCAAATGTTTTACCGGTTCCGGTTGCAGAGCAAAAAACAGTATTTTCGCCTTTAAGCAAACGGGGGATAACAAGATTCTGAATAGCTGTCGGCTTTACAATGGAACGTTGTTTTAGTTTTTCAATAAAAACAAGATTAACATCAAATTCGCAAAAGGTTCCCATAAACTAAAATAATTTTATACAAATTCAATTTTTATGTCAATATCGTTTTTAAACATATCGTTTTTAAACATTCCTAATATTTTATATTGACAAAAATCCTTCAATTATACACAATAAAATTAAACACAATAAAACAATAAAAAAATGTTTTATTACCGAGGTAATGAATGGCTGAAAAACAACAAAAAACCCGTGTTAAATTCCCTATAGGTATGAAGCTTGTCATCATCATTTCGATTCTACTTCTTCTTGCACTTGGGACGGTGATCACTTTAGTGTCCATCATAAGCACTCAGGATGTACAGCGTACTGCGGAATACAACAACCTTACCATCAACAGAAGGTCAGGCTCGCAGGCGGAAGGCTCTTTCCAGTCTATTCAGGCGGCTGTTCTGCTCTACTTAAGGCTTACCGATCGTTTTACAAGCGAACGTGATACAGAGCTGGAGTATGACTTTTTTAGTTATAACCGCAGCATTGCGGCAATAGAAATTGAAAGTCAGACGGCGGACGGCGCAGGTACAATATTAATTCCAAATGAAATATTTCTAATTTCAAACAATGTCAGCGAAGACACAATTAGAATATATTTTAATACGATACTTTCCGGAGTCGGAGCAGTTCCCGGAAGAACATCGGTATATAATGCGGGTCCTTTCTTCAGGTTGTCTCTTTTAAGTATGGTTTTCAGCCGGACTGACGGAGTTCGAAATGAAACTGTAAGAATTCTGTTTATGCCCGATGACCTTTCCGAATCTTTTGGCATAGGGACAAACACAAGCTTTATTGTTAATAGTTCCGGGGATCTTTTACTCCACCCTGACACAGACCTCATCTTTGGCGGCGTAAACTTATCTTCGCTTCCGATTGTAAGAACCATAATGCAGCAGGGTGAATCAAGCGGCATGCAAATAACATTTACAGATGATGATACAGGCGAACAATTTTTTGGCGCGTTTTATCCGATTACAGGAACAGACTCAACAGCGGTAACAACAATTCCATATACAGTTGTATTCGAAGCAGTTGAGAGTGTAACGCGTCAGAATATTTTCCTTACAATTGCAGTACTTTCGCTTGCGGTTGTATTCATCTGGTTTTTCTCAAAGACAATTTCAAGCCCGGTTCGTTCTCTTGCAGATGCGGCTGTTCAAATTGAAAGCGGAGATTTTGGAATCGACCTGAAACCCCAGCACAAAGACGAAGTCGGCCTCTTAACAGAAAGTTTTACAAAAATGACCAGCGCGTTAAATATCTTCGGACGCTTTACAAACAAAGACCTTGCCGTCCGCGCGATGAGGGGCGAAATCAAGCCGGGCGGTCTTCCCAAACATGCGACGATTTTCTTTTCGGACATCCGCGGCTTTACACAAAAATCTGAAAACTTCACAAAAGCTTTTGGAGACGAAGCGTCAAACCTGATTGTTTTCTGGCTGAATGAATACTTCACCTCAATGGTAGACTGCGTAGAAAAAACAGGCGGCGTTGTAGATAAGTTTATCGGCGATGCGGTTATGGCGCACTGGGGTACTGCGTATTCTGCAGGCAGCCCCGAGGAGGATGCATATAACGCCGTTAAAGCGTCTATTATGATGCGCAATGCCCTGCATGAACTTAATTCCAGACGCAAGAAAGACGATCCCGCCAATCCGGAAATTGTAATTGGCTGCGGTCTTAATACAGGTATAGTAACAGCAGGACAGCTTGGTTCCGAACAGCGAATGGAATACACTGTTATCGGCGATCCGGTAAATCTGGCAAGCCGCACCGAAGCGCTGAACAAACCGCTTGGAACGGATATTCTTATAGCGGAAGATACATGGGCTTTAGTCGGGAATAGATTTATTACGGAGGAAATGCCTCCTGTTACAGTAAAAGGAAAGGAAAAACCCATAAGAATGTTTGCAGTGGTAAACTTTGCAGACGCTCCCGGTCCCAAAACGCTGGCGGAAGTAAGAAAAATTTTAAATATTACTCCTCCTGACCTAACCAAGGTTAATACAGATGCAGAAGAACAAAAATTCAAAATTCAAGGTAACTGATCTTGTAATCATCCTTTTATGCCTTGCCGGCTCCATTGCCTCGGGAGCGGCTTTCTGGCAGGAGTATGACCGCACGCTTACAAAGCTGAATGAAGAACCAATCGGCGTAATTGTTTTTAAAAAGCGAACGGCTCAGCGTAAATTCATTGATCGTGTTGTGTGGGACAGTTTAAGACAGGCAACGCCAGTATACAACGGCGACACAATCCGGACGATTGAATTTTCCGAAGCGGTAATTACTTTCAAAGATCAGCAAACACATTTAACATTAAATGCAAATACACTTATTCAGATCTTCTACAGTGAAGAAGACGGCGCAACGATCGATTTTTCGGGCGGCCGTTTGGAAGTAAGTTCCGGTACAAGAGCTGTAACAGTTACAACCGGGGCTTCATCAATTACTGTTGAAGGACAGTTGAACATGGATAGAAGCGATGTCGGTTTCAGCATTGCTGTTATTGAGGGCGAAGCTTCATTTGATGGAGAAGTAATCGAAACCGGCGCTGTTATTGCATTCGACTCGGAAGGTGCACGCGACGAAAGACCCATGATTGCAGTAACATCTTTTGGTTTTTCCGCACGTATAATCGGCGCCGCAGGTCAGTTGTCCCCCGTAGAATTCGCATGGACAAAGACAAATTTTTATCCTGAAACACGCGTAGTCGTCCAGGTAGCTCATGATGCTAGTTTTTCCCGCATAGCCGGAACGATTGAATCAAGCGGAGATTCCGCGTTTGTTTATCTTGAAAGCGGATCATACTGGTGGCGTGCATACCCGATAGAAACTCCCGGCGCGGGACCGCCTGCTTCGATGTATCCATCGGGAATCCTTGAAGTAATACCTGCTTCTGTAATCTCTCAGATTACCCCGCAGCAGTCGGAAACGTTTACGATCACGGCCGATGCCGGCATTTTATTCTCATGGACGGGAACCCAGGGAGCGCTTTCGTATCTTTTGGAAATCTCGCCGAATGTAAATATGAGTAATCCTATTGTTTCCCAGTCGCTTGAAGCAACAAGCATTGTATTGACAGATTTACAACCGGGCAATTGGTACTGGCGTGTGACGCCGGTTCTGCCAAGCTGGGTTATTGGAAGAATTCCTCCGTCAGAAATAAGGAATTTTACAATCGTACGCGGCAGACCCAATCTTCCGCCGCCTGTGTTGGTATACCCGTTAAATAACGAAAGATTCAGCCCCGATCCTAATATTTCACTGGCATGGGCTTACAACTCAAATGCAACTTCATGGATTATAGAAGCTGCGGATAACCCGGGCATGAACAACCCGGCTATAAGGGAAGAAGTTACAGCTAACTTTTACCCCGTATCGCAGGAAATTCTACACGATGATTCAACATGGTACTGGAGGGTTACGGTTCTTGGCGGTGCAAGTCCAGCCAGTTCGGAGACAAGAATTTTTTCAATAGCTGCAAGAATGATTCCCGTACCGGAGCCCGAACCAGAGCCTGAGCCGGAACCAGAACCTGAGCCCGAACCAGAGCCAGAGCCGGAACCAGAGCCGGAACCGCCGCCACCGCCTCCGCCTCCAC
>Ga0099364_10004680_pt1 | contig 20652 bp, 21 predicted proteins | sample TergutTh196P3_FD_73070 | JGI IMG/M metagenome (GOLD analysis project Ga0099364, IMG submission 73070) | Microcerotermes parvus P3 segment gut microbial communities from Pointe-Noire, Republic of the Congo - Th196 P3 | ecosystem: Host-associated > Arthropoda: Insects > Digestive system > Gut ... | reverse complement strand
ACCAGCAACCTTGAAGCAAGATGTGATGTCGCAGGCATTGAATTTATTGAAATTTATCCTCAGTTTTCCTCATTTTTCGGGAATATTTTATATCGCAGCCTTGAAAATTGCGCTGGTTTACCGGACATGGTTCTTTCCGCCGTTGAAATCGGCAGAAGGGCCGCTGAATTTAATCTGCAATACATTAAAAAAACAAAAGGGAAAGTAAAGAATATCATTTTTCCTTCCATCACTCAGAGAGTAAAAAAAGCTGTCTTTCAGACGTTGGAAGTATTGAAGGTCAACTTTGATTGGGAGGGGGAATGGAGAGTTCTTTATGACTACCTAAAAAACTCCAAAATTAGATACCGGGTTTCTATGGATTCGTCCATAGTTTTCAGGCAGAAGCACTTAAGATATAGCTGTGCCAGGAAACATTCTGGGACATCTTGACATATTTTACGTTATTTTTGCTATTTAAATCAGAGCTCGGTCTCTGTGATACGGCATTCAGCCTCTATTGACACGAGGCCCCACATTTTGCATGACAACGCACTTGACATCAGTCAGAAGGTGCCATACAGTATAAAACATCGCTCCCAGAGTAGTCTGTCTGCCTTACTGCTCTATAGGCAAGGTAACGGAGGTAACCGAGGGAAGCGTCTTTTCTACCCTGTGATGATAGAGCCTCACAGGGTTTTCCATATCAAAACTTGCCGAACCATCACCAAACTCCTTGACCGTCAGCATCACAGAATAATCTGAACGATGCACACGCAACGCAGAAATAAACCGGTGAACCTGCTTCAGGCTGCTTCCTTGCGTGGGTTTTTTGTCAGCGTGACTTACAACCAGCCTGCCGGCACGCATAAGTTCCGGAAGAACAGTTATTGCTTCCATGTGGGCATGTGCCGTTGCGGCATCTCGAAAATGGAGGTGTTCCCTGAAATCATTGCCAGACATAGTCACAACCATGCGGGCCTTGTCATTGACTACTCCCGCCCAGAACTCAGCCAGAATTTTTGCACGAACTTCCTCAGGAAAGCGTTTTCGCAGAACCTTCGGGTTCTGATCTGCAAACTGCGGCATCGCAACTGTTACAGCAACAGTTGCATCCAGATCAACATCCGCATTCAGTATCAGTGGGGGCATTGCCCCGTCCTCATTTTCCGTCAACATCATAAAACGATATTGCTCCCGGAATTTTTCAGGCGACATTCCCAGTGCTTCCGCACTGGTAGAGACCCACATGGCAACTCTTTCTTCGCAGACCCACGCTGCCTTGTCGCAGAAATTTCCTGTTGCATCAGGCCGCCCTCTGCCCCCTTTATAAATGACGTTGTCCCGGCTCAATTGATGTCCTCATGCACCTTCAAAATATCCCCGGGAATGCGGGAAAACAGGGACCCGCATAACACCATCTGCCACAGCAGAATATTCTCGAATGCCGACTGCACAAGTGTCCTTTTTCAATTCCGGAGTTCTTCAGATTACGATAAAATAAAGCTCTTTGAGTAACCGTATCATTTTGTATTGAGCTTCAGTCAGAAAAAACCGCACGTTGCGGGGTCACGGACCCTTCAATGTGCGGCGGATAATTTCATAGTCAAGACTACATCTCGATTATGGCGTAAATTCCGTAAAAACCTGATGCTGTTGCTGCTTTTTCCTGGCGTGCTTGATTGGAGTGGATTTTTGCGAAGCATCTGCACCAGGTCCGGCCAAATAACGCCCACATCTCAATTTCAGGCCTCAGGCCTGCCCCCTCCCCGCCCGGATAGGCGGGTTTTTCCTTGTGCATCATGACAAGTTCTGTCCTGGCCATTCGTGGCAACGCTTTGATACAGTATCCTCATCAAATTGGCTCTGCTCACATGGCAGGCTGGGAGGGCGTAGTTGTGTTCTTTTCTGGGGCGGATATCAAAATAACCAGCGCCTCCTTGAATTTTTCTGATGGGTACCGGGATAAGACGGATCAGTCAGTTACCCTGAAATTCCACTCGCCTGAAACAGGAGAGCCATCAACAAAGGGTGTGCCCTGATAAAAGAGAACATCACTTTCTGTATTGACGACAATTTCCAGCCAGTCCGTCCCCGGTGCAACCTGCCCAAGATTATTTCTCCAGGATATCGCCGTATACTCCTGCGTAGCGTTTCCATAGATGACAAGCACTTTGCCTGGAAACTGCTCGACCAGCTGCGTCATCAGCCGCCTGACCTCCATGAAACCATCACGCGTCGTCGCTGTGTGCGGAGCCGGAACTGCAAAAGGATTACCGTCAGAAAAAATGACAATACCGCTCAGGTTATAACGCTTTCCCAGCGTAAAAACGCGACGGAGCCAGTAGCGATTGGCTGCCAGCCGCTCCTCGAATTCATTATTTCTGCCAGCAGCCTCCGAATAATGATTGTTATCCGCAGGTAAATGAAGCGTGGTAAAAAGGATACCCTCGTACCGCCAGAATGCGTTTTCCGGAAAATAACGGTATCGTGTCACCTGCGACTGACGGGATAACGGTATGCTGCCCACACCAAATGAATTCCCTTCTTCAAAAAAAACTTCCCGCAGACGCTCCAGTCTTTCAATGCGGATGTCCTCATCGTTCTCGTTTCTGCAATTGATCCAGTCACTACCCGACAGAGAAAGAACAAGTGGCATACCGGCTTCTTCAAGCAGTTTTCGCCGTTCATTGAAAACAGCGTCAGTACAGGGCTCTCTTTCCGAGCGTACACCCTTTATGACAACAAAGGAGAGCCGATGATAGCGAATGCGATTGAGTTCATCCTGAAAATGGCTGGCACCATCCAGTTTTGTCTGATCTATGACAGCAAAACGAAAAACGGAATCCTTCTCTGCAGAAAATGCAAAAAAAGGCAGTGAAAACACAACACACAGCAGGTAAAGTAACAATCGGCTTTTCATGTACAACCGTATCAGATTCGTCAATCAGCTCGAAAACAGACCACATCCACTCTTTATTGCTTTGAATCAAAAAACTGCTGCTTCAAGCTGTACAGAAAGTTCAGGGCTTCTCTGGGCGTCAGGGCATCTACATCCAGGTTCTGTAACGCATTGACCAGTTCCCCGTCCGGAGAAGGGCCGGTTGTGACAGGGTCTTCGTCCTTTTCTTCAAAAAACGGCTGCGAAAAAAGACTCAACTGGGGGTGACTGGGCGCAAAATGCGACTCCAGCGTACCCAGATGACGTCGGGCAGCACGAATAACCGGCTGCGGAATGCCCGCAAGCTGGGCAACCTGAAGACCATAACTCTGCGAGGCCGGACCCGGCTCAACCGCATGCAAAAAAACAATCGAATCCTTGTGCTCGACAGCCGACAAATGCACATTGACTGCCGCTTCATATTTTTCAGGCAACTGGGTCAACTCAAAGTAGTGCGTGGAAAAAAGCGTAAAACTGCGGGATGTTTCTATGAGATGACGCGCAATCGCCCAGGCCAGAGCAAGACCATCAAAGGTCGATGTACCACGACCAATTTCATCCATCAGAACCAGCGACTGGCTCGTTGCATTGTTCAAAATAAAGGCCGACTCCGTCATTTCCACCATAAAGGTAGAGCGCCCCCCAGACAGGTCATCAGCAGCACCTATACGAGTAAAAATCCGGTCAACCGGGCCAATCGTCGCGCTGTCCGCCGGAACAAAACTACCCATGTAGGCGAGTAAAACAATCAGGGCTATCTGACGCATATAGGTTGATTTACCACCCATGTTCGGACCAGTAATCAACAGAAAACGCCTTGAATCGGAAAGATCACAATCATTCGGGATAAAACGCTCGATCCGGGTTTCTACAACAGCATGACGTCCCTGGGTAATACGTATGTCCGGTTCGGCAACCAGTCTGGGTGCAGTCCAGCTGTTACGCCTGGCATGAGTCGCCAGTCCGGTCAGGGTATCGAGTTGCGCAGTCTGTCCTGCGATCTGCTGCAAGCGGTCGATGAAAGGCAACAAAGCAGTCAGAAGTTCTTCATAAAGCGTTTTTTCAAGCGTCAATGCTCTCTCGCGTGCAGACAGAACCTTGTCTTCAAAGGCCTTCAGCTCCGGGGTGATGTACCGTTCGGCATTTTTCAGGGTCTGCCGGCGACGGTAGTCCTCAGGCACTTTGGAAGTCTGGGCGTGCGTAACCTCAATATAAAAGCCATGGACCCGGTTGTATTCGACACGCAGATTGGCAATGCCGGTACGCTCACGTTCCTGCGCTTCCAGGTCAATTAAAAACTTCCCCGCATTTTCAGCCAGCTCACGCAACTCATCCAGTTCAGCACTATAACCGTGCATGATCACATCCCCATCCCTGATTTGCGCAGCCGGCTCGGGAAAAACCGCACGCTCCAGCATATCCAGACACTCTACCGGTGTCGCCAGCGCATCATTGATGGAAACAAGCAAAGAAGTGGAATCATCCTGGACACACTGGGAAAGGTAAGAACGCAAAGGCGCAAGCTGCTGCAGGCCATAGCGCAAGCCGACAAGATCACGCGGACGCGCTGAAAAAAGAGCTATGCGCGCAACAATGCGCTCCATGTCCGGGAAATGGGAAAGCGTACTGCGCAAACCATCAATTACATTGCCTTCAAGGAGCGCTGCAATGGCAGCGTGCCGCTCCCTGGCAACTGACTGATCCCGGGCTGGATGATGCAGCCAATGCCGCAACAGGCGTGACCCCATGGATGTACAGCAATGATCCAGCTCCGAAAAAAGGGTCGGCGAAGCATTCGCGTCCTCGCCTGTACGGATTGGCTCGGTCAACTCAAGATTGCGACGCGTTGCCATATCCATACCAATGAAATCATTTTCTGCCTCGACAACGAGTTGCCTGATGTGCTGCAAGCCCTGTGACTGGGTTGACGTCGCATACCTGAGCAGCGCTCCGACCGCACCGAGCGATGCAGACAGGGAATGGGAACTGAAGCCGTCAAGCGTTTTTACCCCCAACTGGAGCAGCAGGTTCTTTTTTCCGTTGTCCATATCAAAATGCCAGTCTGGCACACCAACATGACGCGTCAAAAGAGCTCCAGGAAACAGATCTGCACCGGTTTCAGCAAAGAGAACCTCGGCGGCATCAATGCGCTCTATTTCCTGCTGCAGGCGCGACGGGAGTTCTTTTTCATCCAGCCTGATCTCCTGCAAACGGATGATTCCACCAGAAAGAGAAAGCCACGCCAGACCCAGAGTCAGCTTTTTTCGTACAGAAATGATCGAGATCGCCATGAGGGGGCGATCCGCCTTCTCAGGTAACAGGCCCGCATCCGTCAGGGTGCCTGGAGTGACCACGCGCACAACCTTGCGTTCCATGGGACCTTTGCCTCCTACCGGATCCCCTACCTGCTCGCAGATGGCAACAGACTCTCCCGCCGCAACCAGTTTGGCCAGATACTGCTCAAGGGCGTGAAAGGGAACGCCAGCCATGCTGATTGGCTGACCGGATGAACTTCCGCGTTTGGTCAGCGTTATGCCAAGTAAACGGGAAGCATGAACGGCATCGTCAAAGAAGAGTTCGTAAAAGTCACCCATGCGATACAACAACAGCTTGTCTGCATGATCCGCCTTTATGCGCAGATACTGCTGCATCATGGGTGTATGTTTTGTAGGCTCTGATGACGCAATCGTCATGGGGTTGCTGAAATGTAAAAGATTAATCAAAAACGCCACTCGCTTTCAGGCCTTTTCAGAAGCAACAGGCGGGAAACTACAGGCGTTTCAGCATTTTCGGTAGTGCACCAGACAGGGCAATAACTGATTGTACCAGTGTTTGCATGACTATTTCCAAATAGCGTGTGCAGAAATTCCGCTTTGCGAAATCAGTCGCATCCGCTTTGCACGAACAGTGCCGGACAAAAAAAAAGAGCGCCATTCTGACAGGCGCTCTTTTTGCTGGATCACTCCCTTCCCGGTACAATGTTCGCGGGGTGGGCTTTTTTTCAGTTTTTGCTCTGGTCAACCAGCCTGTTCTGGGCAATCCATGGCATCATGCCGCGCAGTCTGGCACCGACAATTTCAATCGGATGCTCCGCATTCAGGCGACGGCGCGACATAAGGGTTGGTGCTCCCGCTTTGCTTTCCAGGATAAAGCTCTTGGCATATTCACCGTTCTGAATGTCCAGCAGCGCCGCACGCATGGCTTTTCTGGTGTCCTCGGTGATGATTTTGGGGCCTGTCACATATTCACCATATTCCGCATTGTTTGATATGGAATAGTTCATATTGGCAATACCACCCTCATACATCAGGTCTACGATCAGTTTCAGTTCGTGCAGACATTCAAAATATGCCAGTTCCGGTGAATACCCGGCCTCCACCAGCACTTCAAAACCGGCCTTGACCAGCTCGACTGCACCACCGCACAGTACTGCCTGCTCACCAAAAAGATCCGTCTCTGTCTCGTCACGGAAAGTGGTTTCGATAATACCCGCTCGTCCACCTCCATTTGCCATGGCATAGGAAAGCGCAACATCGCGTGCAATTCCGGAACGGTCCTGGTAAACTGCAACAAGATGCGGTACACCTCCTCCCTGCGTGTAAGTACCACGAACAGTATGACCGGGAGCTTTGGGGGCAACCATGATCACATCCAGATCAGGGCGTGGCACAACCTGCCCGTAATGAACGCTGAATCCATGTGCAAAAGCCAGGGTAGCGCCCTGCCTGGCGTATGGCTCGACACTGCTGCTGTAGATATCAGCGATGTTTTCATCGGGAAGCAGAATCATGATGACATCGGCCTCTTTAACGGCATCTTTCACTTCCGCCACTTTCATACCGGCGCTCTGGGCCTTGCTCCAGGACCCTCCTGTTCTGCGCAGACCAACCGTTACATCGCAACCGGAATCACTAAGATTGAGTGCATGGGCATGACCCTGCGAACCATAACCAAGTATGGCGATTTTTTTTCCTTTGATTATGGAAAGATCGCAGTCCTTGTCATATAAAACATTCATGATATTTCCTTTTTTTTAAATTCGAAGGTTAATAATTTGACACTAAACTTTAAGAACACGCTCGCCCCGACCAATTCCTGAACCGCCCGTTCTGACTGTTTCCAGAATGGTTGAGCGGTCAATGGAATCAAGGAAGGCATCCAGTTTGGCTTTGTCCCCGGTCAACTCGATGGTATAGGTACGATCGCTCACATCAACGATACTGCCGCGGAAGATATCCGTTGTACGCTTGATTTCTTCCCGCTCTCTCCCGACAGCCCGTACCTTGATGAGCATCATCTCGCGCTCGACAAAGGAACCGTCTGTCAGGTCAACTATCTTGACAATTTCTATCAGCCGGTTCAGGTGTTTGGTAATCTGCTCTATGATGTCGTCCGAACCGGAAGTCACAATAGTCATTCTCGACAGGGTCGGGTCTTCCGTTGGTGCAACGTTCAAGGTTTCAATATTGTAGCCACGCGCCGCAAAAAGGCTGACTACCCGTGCAAGCGCACCTGACTGGTTTTCCAGAAGAATTGAAATAGTGTGTCGCATGATTACAGCCCCTCCATACTCAGGATCATTTCGCTCAACCCCATGCCGGCTCTGACCATCGGCCAGACATTTTCCTCCGGATCAATCTGGATATTGAGCAGGACCAGCCTGTCTTTCATGGCAATGGCTTCTCTCAGGGCACCCTCGACCTCACTGGCCTTTTCCACCTTGATGCCTACATGACCATAGGCTTCTGCGAGCTTTTCAAAATCAGGCGTAACTGACATATCCGACTCCGAATACCGTGACTCATATTCCAGACGCTGCCACTGGCGCACCATGCCCAGTCCACTGTTGTTGAGCAGGACAATTTTGGGCGTCAGATTGTACTGCTTGCAGGTTGCCAGCTCCTGAAGATTCATCTGGAATGAGGACTCTCCTGTTACACAGACAACTGTCGCACCCTTGTGCGCCACCTGCACACCCATTGCAAACGGCAGGCCTACGCCCATCGTTCCAAGTCCTCCGGAATTGAACCAGCGACGTGGCTTGTTGAATCGATAATACTGCGCGGCCCACATCTGGTGCTGCCCGACATCGGACGTGACAAAGGCGTCACCTTTGGTCACTTCCCAGAGCTTTTCAATAACAAACTGCGGCTTGATGACGTCTCCGGTTTTGTCATACTTCAGGCATTCAATCGCCCGCCAGGCATCTATCTGCGCCCACCATTCCTTCAGTGCATTCGCATTGCCGGCAGGGCGCATTCCTTCAAGCTGGACCAGGATTTCCTGCAGAACATCCTTGACATTGCCTACAATGGGAACATCAACCCGCACGCGTTTGGATATGGATGACGGATCAACATCAATGTGAATGATTCTGCGATTCTGCTGCTCAAAATGAGCGGGATTGCCAATGACGCGATCGTCAAAACGTGCACCGATTGCAACCAGAATGTCACAGTGCTGGACAGCGAGATTGGCTTCATAAGTACCATGCATTCCCAGCATCCCGATATAATGGGGACTGTCCGCGTTGTATCCGCCCAGTCCCATAAGGGTATTGGTGCAGGGATAACCCAGTTTGTCTACCAGCCGGTTCAGTTCAACTGAAGAATCCGACAGAATCACCCCGCCTCCGGCGTAGATGACCGGACGCTCTGCCTTGAGCATTAACTGGATGGCCTTTCTGATCTGGCCCGTGTGGCCTTTGCTGATTGGCTTGTACGAACGCATTTCGATATTTTTGGGATAATCGAAAGGAGCCGTCAGCAAGGTGACATCCTTCGGAATGTCAACGAGTACCGGACCTGGCCGGCCCGTTGCGGCAATATAGAATGCTTTTTTGACTGTGGAGGCCAGTTCCCTGACATCCTTTACCAGAAAATTATGTTTGACGCACGGTCTCGTGATACCGACGGCATCACACTCCTGGAAGGCATCCTGGCCGATAAAATGGCTGGAGACCTGTCCGCTGATCACCACGATCGGGATGGAGTCCATGTACGCTGTGGCCAGTCCTGTTACCGCATTGGTAACACCAGGGCCGGATGTGACAATAGCAACGCCAACTTTGCCTGTACTACGCGCATAGGCATCTGCTGCATGTATGGCAGCCTGTTCATGGCGCACAAGAATGTGCCGGAATTTGCCCTGCTTGTAAATCGCATCGTAAATGTACAATACGGCACCACCTGGATAGCCAAAAACGTGCTCTACCCCTTCTGCGGCCAGACTGCGCACCAGAATTTCAGCGCCCATCATTTCTAAACTCATACTTCTTCCTTTCAAGGTCCATTGGAAATTGATCGGATGCTCTTGCCTGTCGAAGCAGACCGACAATCCGGCAGGAAGGCTGATGCGCTATACCTGCGGCCTGTATCGTGCCTGTTCTCGCGCTTTTGGCGCGGGTTGGAGCAAACAGTTTATTAAAACAGTAAGGCAAATCTTTTTTCTGAAAAGCTTTGTGTGCTGAGGCCAGAAAAACACGATGTTGCTATCTCTTCCGATTGCGGTAATTGACAACCTGCCATTCCTGTGTGTCCTGTTCAAATTGAACAGGCGTTTTCAGAAACCGGTTATTTTTGCCAATTCCTGAAAAAGCAGTTATTTTACACGAAACCGGCATAATCAGCCCGCGCTTTGTGAGAAGTCCCGACAAATTCTGAACCCCGGATTGCTGACAGACTCCTGAAGTTCACGGAACATGACAATAAAGCATTGATTTTCAGGATTGTTTTTTTGACTAAAGTGCTTTTTTCCAAAAAAAAACATCCATAGCGGTACGCTGTATGAGCCAAATGTACGCCTGTACGTCTCTCTGGCAGAAAAGCTTCAACGGACGGACTGTCCTTTTCTGGCTGCAGACTCTCCTGATCAAAATCAGTCTTCCTGTTTTTGTGAGCTTATAGTCGCTCCTTTTTCTGTTAAACGATATTTTTGCAGGCGACTGTTAGGCTTTTCGGGGATCACATATTCTATCAACCCGTCTTTCAGCATTTCAGATATGTGTATTTTGATCGCCCCGGAAATGGTTTTGTGGCCCATTTTCCCGGCAATTTCCTTTCTTGACAATGGTACTGGCTTCAACGCCTCAAGCAGATGCGTCCGGATTGAATCCAGCCTTGCTTTCACCTGACTCTGGCCTTGACTCTGGCCTGACTCTGGCCTGACTCTGGCCTGACTCTGGCCTGACTCTGGCCTTGACTCTGGTCGAGCCCGTTTATTGCGGACAGGATATTTTTGCCATGATTGTCCGCAGATACAAGGAATTGACAGAACAAATCCTTGTTGCTTTGTCAGCATGAACTCCTCCAGAGCAACTGCTACGCAGTCAGGGGTACGAGTTCACCGATTTTTCTTCGAAGCGCCAATTGCTCCAGGATCGTAACGGCACCTGGGCTGATTTCCTGAATACAAAAGCCAGCTCTTTCAAAGCAGTCGGATAATATCTCAAGAATTCAGCCGCAATTTCCTCGGCGTCTTCTCTGGTCAGACCACTCACTGTTTTGCCTTAATTTTCCTGACAGCGTTTACGGATTTTCCCTGAATCTTTTTTTGGCAAGCTCTTCCCTTACTTTGAGGAACTCCTCCCTGTAGCTTTCTCTCATTCCAGCACTATTTGCCTCACATGCCCAGCGAGCAAGCACATCCGGCGGTGGAAGTTCCGCAATATAATCGTCAGGCATGAAGAAAGGTGGCGGTGTGTTCGCACGAACAGCTTCAATGGCAGCCCGTTTCCTGCGCTCGATCTCACCTCCGCTCTCGATGTTCTGTCTTACGAGATCGTTCCAGCGATCAATAATTTCCCGGGAATAAATGTCAAGTAACGGATCATCGTCTTCAATGAATTCCGTCATTGGCAGGTCAGGGGTGAGTATGAACGGATCTCTTTCCCTCCTGTTCGTGGACAGTTCTGTTATTTCAGTGACAGTTTCCTCAATTACGCTCATGTTTTTTCTCCGTCAGACGAACTGATTTTCCCGGGACACTATACCATCCGGACTTTCATAACAATCCACGGAGTAAAGGCATTTTTGAATTCCAGCTCTTCAGATCAGTTTTTGATGCATGCCGACAGGGCAACACTTACTGGGGCTGTCGGAACGACATTGGGGCGCTGAACGATATTTTGTTTGTCTCAATCTGGTTTGGGAGCTCAGGAAGCCAGTACTTTTCTGACGATGAATCCTGATCTTGATTCTCCGGCAGCTTTTGCATCCCTGTCTATGCGCCTGAGAACGCAAGAAGGAAGTGTTATGTCAACCCGTTCAGTTTTGTTTGACAGTTTTGCAAAATCAACATCAATAACAGCCCATATCCAGCCCTCAAACCCAGGATTTGCATGATGGGCAGAAACAGAAGATGCCTCTGGTACCACACCACCATCATCAATGACGGTTTCCAGCCATAATTCCGCAGCTTCCATGGCGTTTTCAATTGCCTCATCCAGCGTGTCTCCAGCAGAAAAGCAGCCCGGAAGATCAGGAATAACCACACTATAGGCTGTTGTTTCAGTTCCGATTTCGATGGCAATTGGATATTTCATCTTGACCTCAGGTTCGCCTGCTTTAGCAGTTTACTGATTAACCCGGCACCCAAATCTTTTGATGAGGAAGACTGATGTGCCCATCACGATCCGGATGTACAAAAACAGGATGCGATCCTCTTGTCGCCCTGAGAACCCATCCTTCGTTTTTACGCTTTCGGATCAAGTACTTGCGGCCCATTTGCGTATTGTACACACCACTGTTAGATCATGCAATCGCCTGGAAGGCTGCTGAAACCGCTGCATCATCCGGAAGCGGTGCCTTCAGCGCTCACCAGACTTCCTTTTACTTCTCCTGTGCCAACGGGAATTTGACTGCCGGTCTGAAAGTCTCCATCCTCAAATTCAAAACTGACGGCATTTTATGCCTGTTCTCTTTCGATCACGCAGCCTGAGAAAGTGCTACTGTTGTCTGGGTTGAATCACGGCAAAGCTCACTGGAGAAACATCAGTAATTTACGAATAAACATGTCGAACTTTCCATGAAAGGAGGATAACTATGGGTCATTCACCGCGCGGTCATGAAGTTCTGGATGAGGCAAAGGCGTTGCTGGCAAAAGCCACCTGCGCACGCGATATTCTTATTCTTCAGGCAGTGATACTGCCGCTGGAAAACAGGCTGACCATTGTGGGACTGCGAAAGCTGCTGGGCGAAATACTGACCGGGTTTCAGGAGAATGCAATGCTCGCCTCCAGCACACAACGCTGCAGAAAAACATCTCGTGAAAACAACCCGCCTGAATCCGGGCACTCATAACAAGCATAAGAAGAAGTCCCGGCACCATTTGCGAAATGCTACCGTGCAGCGCACGGCCCTGAACTGAAAAACACCCGCCCGGAATCCCGGACAGGTGTTCTCGACTCTACAGCCTGGCTGTTTCTACTTCTTTTGACTCTTTTTCATTTTTTCCGTCTTCCAGGTGTTATAAGCTTCAAATGGTGGCTCACCCTCTATGAATGCCAGAACCGGGATATCCGGACGACCTTCCATGACGATCGGATAGGCCTTCAGAGAGGTCACTCCAAGCCGACAATGGATCATCACAGGCCTGTCCTTTGGTATTTCACCCAGACGCTCTTGCAGTACTGCCAGAGGAATGTTGGTCGACCCAACAAAACTGATCTCTTTATGCCTCTCTTCTGGCCTGACATCCAGTATGAAGAGATTTGGTGTTTTTTTCATGTACTCCAGAGCATCAACGGGGGCCATGCCTCCCAGCTCTTTTTGTGTTGACCCGGCATGTGCTGGTGCAAACGCAAAGGCCATCGCAACGACCAGAAAGAACGCCCAAAAAACATTCCTTGTTCCAGATAACTTAAACATATTTTCTCCTTGACTCAGGTGCACAACCTGGATACTGCTCGGATTTGGTTAATTGACTACATCAAACGAACCTGCACACTGCTTCACGCATCAAGCCAGTTTGCAGGCATCTTTTCAGAACCTGATTTCAACAGCCATGTGTCATGAATCCTGGTCTTTGGTATTCGCTGATGTCTGTGGCTCAGGCTGGTTGGCAAGCAACTCGTATTTCCTTTTGTCTCGCGTTGGACACTCGGCGAGCGAGCATTCAGTGATTTTACAGTAAAAACACATATCCCAATTACTCATTTGTACCCCCCGTTGTGTATTGAAACATTGTCTGATCCGGAGCGGCCAAGCCGGGAAAATCTGTAAAAGGCAGTACATCACCTGCCCGGACCTGGTACAAGCTTAAGCCAATTTCTGCCAATTATCAATAACCCGAACCGGCTTTTGCACCCGACACTGCCGGTGAGCACTCCTGTCCGGTGCGTTTATTACGGATAAACCGGCTGTTGCGGACCATTTCAGAACGACTGATCCTGGCATGGTCGACACTTTCACGCACAGCGTCAGAAGACCTGAAAAAAAGGAGGAGAGAAGCGACGTAAACCCGGGACAGGCACCTGTTTTTTTTTGCAAACCGGAAATGAATGCGTGATCTGACCGGACTCCGGAAAAATCAGCCATACACCTTTTTGGCGCGCAACCTGAAAGAATCAACCATGGTAGAAGAAACCATGTCAAAAACCGGCACGGACAGATTTTCGAAAAGCGTGCTGGAGAACTCATAATGCAACGAAAACTCGATCCTGCTTCTGTTTTCCGCCAAAGGAACAAAAGTCCACCTGCCATCAAGATGCTCGAAAGGACCATTTTCCAGTTTCATCGTGATCAGTTGCGAAGGATGATTGACATTGCGCGTAGTAAAATGCTGCTTCAGACCATGAAAATCAATGTACAAGGTAGCAAGGACGGTCTGCCCTGCCTCATCATGCTCGACAACCGTTTTACTGCACCATGGCAAAAACTCAGGGTAGCTTTCAATGTCTGCAACAAGCGCATACATTTTTTCCGCACTGTAGGCCAATATTGCTGTCTTATGTATGTTTTTCATGAAACCGGACAAATTTTGATAAAATCGACACTTTCATTGACCCTGATCCATCACAAGCCATGACCATTACTGATAATAAAAAAGCATTTCATGATTATTTTATCGAAGAACGCTTTGAGGCGGGGCTTGTCCTGGAAGGATGGGAGGTCAAATCCATCCGCGCCGGACGCGTTCAGCTGAAAGAATCATACGTCATTGTCAGAAGGGGAGAAATCTTTCTCTTCGGAGCACATATCAGCCCGCTTCCAACAGCATCAACCCACATAAAACCGGACCCCACACGAACACGCAAACTGCTTCTGCATGCATCTGAAATCAGCAAGCTCATCGGTCGGGTCGAGCGCGCCGGATACACACTTGTTCCGCTTAACCTGCATTTTTCCCGCGGACGGATCAAATGCGAAATCGGTCTTGCAAAAGGAAAAAAACAATACGACAAGCGACATACCATAAAAGAACGCGACTGGCAGCGCGAGCAGCAACGAATCATGAAACAGCAGCGCCCAAAAACCGACTAACGTCCGTGACTTACCCTGTTGACCGAATATCTTGGAATTTCCAGAACCAGATCCGCATCCCCTACCAGTGCCTGACAGGAAAGACGCGACACTTCTTCCAGCCCCCAGGCCCTATCCAGCAGGTCCTCTTCCGTTTCCGACATGGGGGAAAGGGACAAAAAACCCTGCCGGACGAGAATGTGACAGGTCGTACAGGCAGCACACTGACCACATGCGTGATCGACTTCAATACCATTTTCCAGCAAGGCACTCAGCAGGGACTGACCCGGCTTTGCGTCAAACTCCGACCCGTCCGGACAAAGCTTTGCATGTGGCAGAACAACAATACGGACCATCTCACTCCTCTTCCTGGACAACGAATGGCATTTCATCAATGCTTTTACCCGTCAGGGTTTTCCGGATATGCCGGTCCATCCGCTGAAAAGCAAATGCTTCTGTTTCACTCGAAAGTGCATTTACCAGCGCACGGATTACGGACGCCTCCCCACTGTTCTCCAGACCCTGCAGGTCAACGAGCATGATTTCTATTTTCTCCCGCTCTTCTTCAGTCAGCAGATCACCATCAGCGTCCATTGCGGCACGAATGGCCTGGCTGATACGTCTGGCATCGAGCTGTGCCTCCCGCAGTACACGCACCTCTCTGTCCAGTTCGGCTGCCTGGCCGGACACTTCCAGCATGTGCGCAATTTCCGCATCCGTCAGACCATATGAAGGCCTGACTACAATGGATGCCTCAGCATTGGAGGACATTTCACGGGCAGAAACTGACAGCAGCCCGTCTGCATCGACCTGATAGGTGATCCGGATACGGGCAGCACCCGCAGGCATCGGGGGAAATCCGCGCAGTTCAAAGCGACCAAGAGAACGGCATTCGGCTGCGAGTTCGCGTTCACCCTGAAGAACATGAATCGCCAGAGCGGTCTGACCATCCCTGAAAGTGGTAAATTCCTGCGAAACAGTACAGGGAATGGCGGAATTGCGCGGGACGATTACTTCAACCAGATCTCCCATGGTTTCAACACCCAAAGACAATGGTGTTACATCCAGGAGCAGCCATTCATCCCCCCGGTCCCGGTTGCCGGCAAGCTGGTTTGCCTGCATCGCCGCACCCATGGCAACCACTTTTTCCGGGTCAATATTGGCCAGCGGCTTTTTCCCGAAAAGACTCTGGACTTCCCGTCTGACATGCTGCATACGTGTCGCTCCACCAATCAATATGACCCCGTTGACCGCTTCCGGTTCCAGCCGGGCGTGCTCCAGCACTTCACGGGTGATTTTGATGGTCCTGCATACCAGGTGGTGTGTGATCTGCTCGAATGTCCGGGCGGCAAGCTCCAGACTGACGTCTTCACCACTTGACAGGGATGCCTCCAGACGCGTGCGTGAGCGCATCGTCAGGCGCTCCTTTGCTTCCCTGGCTATGCGCATCAGTGCGCGTGAATCGCCGGCAGACAAAGGCTTCAGACCAGCCTGTTCAATAGCCCAGCAATACAGACGATGATCAAAATCATCGCCTCCCAGCGCGGAGTCTCCTCCGGTTGCAAGAACCTCAAATACGCCGCGCGTCAACTTTAAAATGGAAACGTCAAAGGTTCCTCCACCCAGATCATACGCGACATAAATACCCTCGGATGCACTGTCGAGCCCATACGCCACCGCCGCAGCTGTCGGCTCGTTCAACAGGCGTAAAACAGGAATACCTGCCAGTCTGGCGGCGTCTTTCGTTGCCTGACGCTGGGCATCATCAAAATAGGCCGGCACGGTGATAACCGCACCATCCAGGTCATCACCCAGAGCATCTGTCGCCCGATGTCTGAGCGATGCCAGAATTTCGGCCGATATTTCAACCGGACTTCTGATTCCGGCGACCGTCCGTATCTGCACCATTCCCGGCTGATCAACAAAGTCGTACGGCATATCTTCAATATGCCGTATATCGGCAATACCCCGTCCCATGAAGCGCTTGACGGATGCAACGGTATTTTTGGGATCCTCGGCAATCATGGCTTTTGCCGAAGAGCCGATCACCGTGTCGCCACCCGGCAGATAACGGACAACCGATGGGAAAAGCGCATTTCCGCACTCGTCATTCAGGACTTCCGGGATTCCATTCCGGACTGTTGCAACAAGCGAATGGGTTGTGCCCAGATCAATGCCTACCGCCAGCTTGCGACGTCTGACTGGCTGTGGCGTACCTGGCTCTGATATCTGAAGCAGCATTACTTACTCCATTTCTTCCCTGTCAAGCCTGTCAAAGGCAAAGCTGATTTCGTCACCGAATTTCTGCAAAAACATCATTTTTCTGATTTCCTGCATACCCACAGCAAAATCATGATCATCAAGCTTTTGTCTGATCAGCTGCATCTGCCCGGCTATCCGCTCGCGCAGGTCGATACTCATCTTTTCAAGTGCTTCCAGATCCCTGTCAATGCGTGCATTATCAAGATGCTCACGCCATTGGATCTGTTCGAAAACAAAATCAGACGGTACCGCAGGAGCTGACTCGTCGTTGAACGGATATCCTCCCAGTTCGCACAGATGAATTGCCCGTCTGATGGGATTACGAAGGACCTGGTAGGCATCGTTGGCCATGGATGCCCACTGCAGGGAGGCGCGTTTTTCCGAGTCAGATGCATCGACAAAGCGGTCCGGATGGACTTCCTTCTGAACTGTGTGCCAGGCAGCATCAAGCACCTTCAGGTCCAGATCAAACTGTTGCGGCAGGTTAAAGAACGCAAAATAGTTCTGCATGTCTTGTCGGAAGGATAGGTGTCAGCCAATATCAGGTGCGAAAACTGTTGCCGCAACCACAGGTATCCCTGACATTGGGATTGTAAAAGCGAAAACCTTCACTCAGCCCTTCGCGGGCATAATCAAGTTCGGTGCCGTCTACAAACGGCAGACTTTTTGCATCAACAAATACCTTGACCCCATTGGATTCGAAAACGACATCATCATCCGACAGGTCATCGACATACTCAAGCTTGTACGCCATACCCGAGCAACCTGTCGTCTGGACTCCGAAACGAAGCCCGATACCCTTTCCACGCTTTTCAAGGAAGCGACTGACGTGCCTTGCCGCTTTTTCTGTCAGTGTAACTGCCATAACCACTCCGTTTACTCTGGAAATTATTCTGTTGCGTCCCTGCTGTCCTGACGCTGGCGATAATCGTTCACTGCCGCCCTGATGGCATCCTCGGCCAGAATGGAGCAATGAATCTTGACAGGCGGGAGCGCAAGTTCTTCTGCAATCTGCGTATTTTTTATTTCAAGCGCCTGATCAAGGGTTTTACCTTTCAACCACTCCGTTACCAGAGAGCTCGATGCAATCGCTGAACCACATCCATATGTCTTGAAGCGTGCATCTTCAATCAGACCATCCTTGCTGACCTTGATCTGCAGCCGCATCACATCTCCGCATGCCGGAGCGCCAACCATGCCTGTACCTACGGAATCATCATCCTTGCCGAACGAACCAACGTTGCGGGGATTTTCGTAATGATCGATAACTTTGTTTGAGTAGGTCACCTTTTACTCCCTGAGGTATTTGCTTTGATTTTCAAGCTATTTGTCCGACCATTCAACAGCAGACATATCCACTCCATCCTTGTACATCTCCCATAAGGGTGAGATGTCTCTTAACAGAGCAACCCGCTCCGTGACAAGTTCAACGGCATAGTCAACTTCTTCTTCTGTTGTGTAACGACCAATGGAAAACCGGATCGAACTGTGTGCCAGTTCGGCACTGCGCCCGAGAGCCATGAGTACGTAAGAGGGTTCCAGCGTTGCAGAAGTGCAGGCTGAACCGGACGATACGGCAAGATCCTTTATCGCCATCATGAGAGCCTCACCTTCAATGTAGTTGAAGCTGACATTCAGATTATGCGGGACCCGGTGATTTCTGTCACCATTAACAACCGTTGCCTCGATTTTTGAAAGTCCCTCGGCCAGTCGTGCAGAAAGTTCCCTCACGCGCCGGACTTCCTCATGCATTTCTTCTTTTGCAATCCGGAAGGCTTCGCCCATGCCAACAATCTGGTGGGTGGCCAGTGTACCGGAGCGCAATCCCCGCTCATGCCCGCCTCCGTGCATCTGTGCTTCCAGTCGCACGCGCGGGCGGTGGCGCATGTACAGCGCACCGATACCTTTGGGTCCGTAGACCTTGTGGGCTGTAAGCGTCATCAGGTCCACGTGCACTTTTTTCACGTCCATTTCAACCCTGCCTGGTGCCTGCGCTGCATCACAGTGAAATATGATGCCCTTGCTGCGACAAAGCTCGCCAATCTCCGCAATGGGCTGGATCACACCGATTTCATTGTTGACCCACATGACGGAAACCAGGATGGTATCGGGACGGATGGCTTTTTCTATCTGCTCTGGCGTGACCAGACCATTTTCCTGCGGATCAAGCCAGGTTGCCTCAAAGCCCTGGCGCTCCAGTTCCTGCACCGTATCCAGGACAGCCCTGTGTTCCGTGTTGACGGTAACAATGTGCTTTCCCCGGTTTTTATAAAAATGAGCGGCCCCTTTGATGGCGAGATTGTTCCCTTCAGTTGCCCCTGACGTCCAGATGATTTCGCGCGGCTCGGCATTGATGAGGTCCGCCACATGCGACCTTGCCTCTTCCACGGCTCTTTCTGCTTCCCAGCCATAACTGTGCGAAGACGAGGCCGGATTACCAAAATGTTCACGAAGATAGGGAACCATTTTGTCGACAACACGCGGGTCAACGGGTGTCGTTGCCGAATAATCCATGTAAACCGGACGCCTGGCATCTGCGACAATATCTGTCAGTATGATACTGCTGGTATTTTTCCTTGATTTTCCGCTCATTCTCTGTCCTTTACGCTGTCCCGGGCACCTGTGGCCCTTAACCGGCCCCGCTGGCTGTCAGGCACGCGTCCCTGGCAAAAAAACGCGCCCGGCCCCACTGGAGCGGGAATAGTGATTTCCCTTGCAATCAGGATGCAAAGGAAGATCCACAGCTGCAGGTTGTCGTTGCGTTGGGGTTTTTGATAACAAACTGGGAGCCGTTGATGTCATCGCGGTAATCGATTTCGGCACCGGTCAGATACTGGAGACTGATGGCATCTACCAGCAGATGGACGCCATTTTTTGTCATCGTCGTATCGTCTTCATTGGCGCTCTCGTCAAAAGTGAAGCCGTACTGAAATCCGGCACATCCGCCTCCCTGGACAAAAACGCGCAGCATCAGGTCGGGATTGCCATCTTCCGCTATAAGTTCGGCAACCCTGTTGGCTGCGTTGTCCGTAAAATGGATCGGGGCTGGCATTTCAATCAATACGCTCATAAAACCTCCTGAAGGAACTCCCCTGACTTCGGGCAGGGGAAGGATTGCGACGTCATACCGTCGCATCCGTCGTTACGCTGTTAACCAGGCCTGCTTTTACAGGCCCTGTGCATCTGTCTGAAATGACAGGCATGAAAACTCCGGTCTGCCGCTCTCGCCATGGCAAGGACCTGCGATTTTGTGGCAAACGGATAAGTCAGGGTTGATTATACGCGAAGTACACATTTCGTGCTTGCCGGCATCACGGCACCAGCGCCGCGTGATGCAGCCCCGTTGCCTCTTCGAAACCAAACATCAGGTTCATGCACTGGACACCCTGGCCGGACGCGCCCTTGACAAGGTTGTCTTCCACAACGAGGATGACCAGCGTATCACTGTTTAACGGGCGATGCAGCGCAATACGCAGATAGTTCGAGCCCCGGACAGAGCGTGTGTCCGGCTGACTTCCGCCAGGCAGGACATCCACAAAGGGGTCGGCCCGGTAATGCGCTTCATACAGAGCCTGAAAATCGGTCTCTTTCGCCCCGGGCAACAGCGGAGCATACAGTGTAGAGAAGATCCCCCGGACCATGGGGACCAGGTGTGGAACAAAAGTGAGTCCTATTTCGCGCCGGTTGCCTGTGAGCTTCTGCAGCTCCTGGGTGATTTCCGGGTGATGACGATGACCAGGCACGCCATATGCACGAAAGTTTTCTGCAGCTTCTGCAAGCAGCATTCCGACTTCTGCCCGACGGCCTGCTCCGGAAGTGCCGGATTTGCAGTCTGCAATCAGCATTTTTTCATTGATGAGTGGCTTTTCCTGGCGCAACAGCGGTGCCAGTCCGAGAATGACGGTCGTCGGATAGCAGCCGGGCAACGCGACAAGCCGGGCATTGCGAATCGCTTCGCGATTGACTTCCGGAAGGCCGTAGACTGCTTCATCAAGCAGGTGCGGCTGTGCG
>Ga0099364_10004679_pt1 | contig 20655 bp, 16 predicted proteins | sample TergutTh196P3_FD_73070 | JGI IMG/M metagenome (GOLD analysis project Ga0099364, IMG submission 73070) | Microcerotermes parvus P3 segment gut microbial communities from Pointe-Noire, Republic of the Congo - Th196 P3 | ecosystem: Host-associated > Arthropoda: Insects > Digestive system > Gut ... | reverse complement strand
AATCCTTGACCGGCAGTATGTGCCTGCCGACAGTCGGCAACAGCAGCATTATTGGCATACTCATCATTGTTGGTTGTATTACCCTTTGCACAACCCGGAGCAATAACCGCGTCCGACCACTCTTGTGTGATGCCATTGCCGGAAATTTGCCACGTGGTTGTAGTGACAAAACTCGGCGTGCCCAACATAAACGTGAGAGCATCATCGTTGCAACCCGTTTCACCAACCCATGGCGCACACACAGGTCCAACCGTATGCTTACCACTGGAGTTAATTGTTGTTGTCATTCTCCCACAACGGTCGGTTGTTACAGCGTAGTAGTACACGCCGTCGGTGTTTACAACATCACTCGGCGGTGTGAAAGTGTTGCCTGTGGCACCGCTCACGGCTGTGCCGCCTGTTCCGGCAGCACTGCTTGGTGTAGTGCTCGAATACCACTGAATGGTAATCGGAGGTACGCCTGCGGGATCGGCTGTAAGAGTAAGCGGTGCGAATGCCGTGCCAACGGTGGTATAGCGGTCGTCGGTTGGTGTAACCATGCCGATGGTGGGTGGTGCTCCCAAAGTTATGCTACCGTGTAGCAGTTCCACGCCGCAAGTATTGCTCACGGTATAGTGGTGCGTACCTGCGACTGTCGGTGCACCCTTGATAGAAACAGGAGCAGAATGTTCCCGATTGTCGGGCGGACCCGAAACCGTAATACCGTCGGGCGTGTTGATAGACGCGAAACGCGTGCCATCCGTCCACCAGTTGATGACAAGGGTTTTTCCGATTACCGATGGAAATTCGATCTCCTCTATCTGCTCGCCAGGGCAAAGAGTCTGATGCAAGGGGGCTGATGGGCACCATTGTGGAATAGGACAATGAGCAAAACTTTTGGTTGCAAAAGCTGCAAAGATAATTGAGATTAGGGTGATTTTTTTCATAGGTATTTTGGTTTAGATGTGTTTATTAATTTTGACTTAAAGACATAAAAAAAGCGTGAAACTTAACAGTTTCCCGCACCAGTGGTATTTAGCGTAACCAAGTCCGCAAAGAATAAGTCAAGTTCACGCTGTACGTGAACAAAAAACTCATTCTTTTGCGGATAATCATAAAATCGCTAAATTTCCTGGTGCAAAGAATAAAGCCAATGCTTTTATATGTTTTGTTTCGTGCTTTTCAGCACATTTTTTTCATAGGCGAATTTATTTTTGATTTTGCAAAGATACGGAAAATTTTTGGAATATAGGCACTATATCGGATTTTTTTTGTATCTTTGCAGAAAATTACGTTATCTTTGCAACATTAAAAAAAACATTATGCCACAAATTTTCAGATATTTGAAATTTATTTTTTCGTTCCTTTCCAACGAACATATGCCGCCTCATGTTCATGTGTCAGACGAAAATGATCACCAAAGCATTTTTGACCTGATCATTACAGATGGGCTACTCGTTGATATTAAAGTTAGACAGAAAGCAGGATACAAACCGTTGAGCGAAAAAAGTCAAGGGATTGTAAAGACGTTTGTCTATGCCTATTATGCTCAAATTGTAACCAAGTGGTTTGAATATTTCGTACTTCGCAAGAGCATTAAACCCGAAACGATAAAAAAACTCGAAAACCTCACCATAGATACGGAAAAACTTGTGAACGAAATGCAGAATTTGAACAAAAAATTTTATCCAAAACCCAAACAAACAAAACCGAAAAAGAAATGAACTCGACAAAAGTAATACGGCTTATCAATGCTACATGGCTTGGCGAATACCGAGTGGAGTTGCAGTTTGACGACAGCGTTGTTCGTCAAATTGATTTTGGCAAATTTCTGCATAACCATCCGCATCCACAACACGACAAGTACAGAAAACTAAGCAACTTCCGTAAGTTCAAAATAGAACGGAACAATATAGTTTGGGGAAAATATTGGGATATGGATTTTGATTTGTGGAAACTTTATCAAGGAATAAATCCGTTGTAGATTGTTCTCCAAGAGAATAGACTCAGTTTGGTGGCGATTGATTGATTTTGAATTAATTTTTTGCAAAAAATCGTGAAAAAACTTTTTGACATATCTTTTTTTTATCTTTTGTGCATCACTGCAATGCTTATTCTGTACGGTTGTCCGAGAAAACCACCCAAACCGTTGCCAAGACCTTACAAGATTGAAATTCCGTTACATTTTCCAACGATTTTGAACATTCCTGCGGATAATCCGATGACGGTTGAGGGTGTCGAATTAGGTCGTCATTTGTTTTACGAAGGACGAATGTCGGGCAGAAATGATGCGGAAATGAGTTGTTTTTCGTGTCATCAGCAGGAAAAAGCGTTTAAGAGTGACACCAATAATCCGTTTTACGACAAAGCGAGTAGGCGAATGATAGGCTTGACAGGGGAAAAAACGCCGAATACGATGATGCCTTTGATAAATCTGGTGTTTCAACACGATGGATATATGTGGAGCGGGCGAATTCATTCGTCGAATCCGAATTTTGGAAATCCGAAATACGATGTTCCGGCACAAGAACCGTTTCATCAAAAAAATCTCGAATCTTTTGTTTGGATGATGATTGCAGCACCTCACGAGATTGATGGAGATATTGAAAAAACCGTGAAAATGATTGCTTCAATTTCAAAATATCCACCCATGTTTGACAAGGCTTTCGGCACGCCGGAAGTTACGATAGACCGCATTAGTAAAGCCATTGCACAATTTGTTCGAACGCTGATTTCGGCAGATTCAAAGTTCGACAAATTCAGGCAAGGTAAAGCAGAATTGACTGCCGATGAGATTGCCGGTTGGATGTTGTTCGAAAGCGAAAGAGCCGATTGTTTCCATTGTCATGGAAGTTTTACAAATCCGTTGTTTTCGACTTATGGTTTCTCGAACAACGGATTAGATGCGGATCACAGCGATTCGAACGATCGATTTTCCGTTACCCAAAAATCGCAAGATATCGGAAAATATAAAATCCCAACACTTCGCAACATCGCTCTAACCGCACCTTACATGCACGACGGACGATTCACAACACTTGATGAAGTTGTGGAATTTTACAGTACAGGTTTGAAATGGTCGCCGACCGTTGACCCGAACATGAAACAGGTGAATCATGGTGGTGTACAACTCAACGATAGGGAAAAACGCCAACTGATACGTTTCTTGGAAACGCTGACAGATTCAACGTTTATCTCGAATCCGCAATTTTCGAATCCGAATAAATAGTGTTATGAAAATAGCAAGATTTTCAAAATGAAAGATCACTCAAATTTCCTTCAATAGAGGTTTTTGGCGGATTATTTGTGATAGTGCCTTTCACGACATTTCCTCCTGACGAACAAATGCGTCCGGAATCATAGATATTGTTGTCTCCAACGCTAATGTCGCGAGATCCAACTTCATCAAAACGAATTACACAACTACCTCGTCCGGAACGTACAAAGAAATTGTCGAAAATTCTCGCAACCTGTGCACCCGAAGCCGTTATCGTTGAACTACTTTCTTGTTGGGTCACTTCTTCGAATATATTGCCATGCACGTGAAGTTGAGGTCCGGGAGTGTTTGCATGCATACCACCGCCATATACATTGATTCCCGCTCCTGAAATTTTGAAAAAATAACAGTTGACAACGTTAATGTTTTTCGCATTGTATCCTCCTCTGTTATCGGTTTCTGCTCCCAAAAAAATCGCATCACCCAAAATATGATCAAACGAACAATATTCAAATCTCAATTCATCTGCCATCGTTCCTTTTTCTGCACGAAACGCACTAAATCGACTGTCGCTGAAATTGGTAAAACGTGAATTTCTCGCGGTTACCGAATATGTCGAACGCATCTCGGAAAACGGTGTAATCCCGCTTGCAACCGTACCACTGTTAAACAATGCGGTTCCATCAAGAACAATGCCTTCAAGCGTGAAATGTACATCGCCATGAATAATAAAAAAAGCCGGTACGTTTCGAGTTCCATTGTAAATAATAGTCGGGCGAGTTGCAGAACCTTCTTTAATGCGGATGGTTAGCGTATGTTTGATATGAATTTCTTCGTCAATACTATATTCGCCGGCATCCAAATCTATGATTTGATTTGGGGTAGAATTTTTCACCGCATTAACTAAAGAGTTATGTGCAGCAACAACTGTAACAACGTTTTGAGCATGCAGTAAGCTTGCTAAAAAGCAAAGGGCAAGGGAAAAGAATAAATGTTTCATGGTTTTGTTTTTTTTTTGCAAAGATACGAAAAAATTTGATAATAATAGTTTTTTTTTGCAAATTCAAAAAAAAGTCGTAACTTTACACTGCTAAAATGTAATCTGTTGTGAACAAAATTTCAAAAAAAGGAGCAAAAATTTTTGGTGGAATCGGCTTGGTTCTACTGAGTTTGCTTGCTTTGTCAATGGTCGTACTCAACTCTTCATCTTTGCAAACCACATTGCTTAATCGCTGGCTTGCTCAGCAATCGCAAGCCATTGGTGTCAATGCACGTGTTCAAAATGTAGATATAAGTTTGTTTTCAAGACACGTGAAACTTTCCGGCATAGAGGTTCATGATCATCATCAAAATCTATTAGCAGATGTCGGAGCATTGCAAACGTCAATTCGCAGCTTTTCCGCGTCCCACCTGACTTTAGGAACGACGCATATTTCTGATGTCGTTTTTCAACTTCGAAAATATGCGGAAGATAGTGTGAATAATTTGAAACATATTATCGATTTTTTTAACCTGTCTCCGAAAGATTCGAATGCATCAAAATTTACATTCAAAACATCGGCACTATTTTTGAGAAATGCAAATTTTTCAAATGTTAATGAAAATCGTTGGAAAGGCGATACATTCCAAGCTATAGATTTTGCCGATCTATCTTTGAATAGTATTGATTTTGTTGCAAAAAATATAGATGTTGTTGGAGATAATATATTTGCAAATGTTGAAAATCTTTCGTTCAAAGAGCAAAAAGGTTTTGAACTCTTGAGATTTTCAACCCGAGTGAATTTGTCCTCAAAGGGCATCATTGCTCGACAAACCGACATTGTTACATCGCTTAGCGATATAGATTTTGATTTCAAATTTACAACAGAATCGTGGAGCGATTACAAAAATTTTATTTCGAATGTTCGGTTCTACGCCAATTTCAGAAATTCGCATTTGGATTTCAACGATTTGATTTATTTTGCTCCGAAACTGGAAGGTAAGGACAACCAATTTGATATTTCGGGAAATATATTGGGTTATGTCAACCATTTTCAAGCAAGAAATTTTACAGTGTCGTATGCACAAAACACCAGATTTTACGGCGATGTATTGATGTCGGGATTACCCAATTTCAAAACGACTTTCTTTGATATTTCGATTCAAAATTTAACGACAACTCCGGAAGATGTGGACAAATTTTGGTTACCGAAATCGAGAAAAATTGTTATTCCTGACGAGATCTATAAATTTGGAACGGCATCATTGCATGGACAAATTAGCGGATATTCGTCCGATCTGAAGGCTTTTGTAAATTTGACCACGATGATGGGAAATATACAAACGGATTTCAAATTCTCTCATGATGAAAATCTTGAAAGCTTTGATTTTTCAGGGCATATAGACCATTCAAACGTGTTTTTGGGGAATTTGTTGAATGAAAAAGCATTGGGTAATAATTTTAATTTGAACGGTTCTTTTGATGGAAGTTTTTCGAAAAAGAATGGCATGGATCTTTCCGCAAATATCGTTTGTGAAAATGCAGAATATCAAAATCGAAAAGTCAATTCGATTTCAATCAAAGGCGATTGGACCGACCAACTTATTGCGGCAGAAATTACAATGGATCATGACGACGGAACGGCAGAATTTTCAGGGCAATTATCGCTTGATCCGAAAAATATCTACTTAGATGCGAGTGGATTTTTTAGCGACGTTGATTTGGTGGCGTTCCGATTTTTACAAGATACGAATCAACCTCTGTTGAGTGCCCATTTTTCCGGACGAATTAATAATTTTAATATCGACTCTTTGGCGGGAATCATGAACTTGTCGAACTTGCATCTAACGCTTAAAGACACGATGTTTCACATGGATAATTTTACCATCTCTCAACAAATTTTATCGCAAGGTGTTTTCACTCAAATAGATTGTGATTTTTTCAATGCGAATGTTTTTGGAAATTATACGGTTTCCAATATCAATGCAATTTGGAATGATATTCAAAAAAATTATTTATCGGCACTCAAACAATCTTTAGAAAAGATTGAATCGTTGGAATATCAAGAATTTTATCCGCATTTAGAATCGCCCGAAAACAACCTAAAACACTTGCAGTCGCAAACATTGGACGTTACGTTAAACGTGCATAAAACCGATGGATTATTATCGCATTTTTTACCCGAAATAGACCTGCCTTATGGAGCAAATCTGAAATTTGGATATAATCATCAGTCTCTTTCTTTGACTGTCGCTGCACGACAGGCAACAGCCTACGGAGTTTCCGTTTCGAATTTGGATTTGAAAGGAACTTCGTTCGACAGTATTTTTGAAGTCAACATGGAAGCCAAAAGTCTACATCTCAATAATAGTCGTTATTTTGAGGATTTTTCTGTTGTTGCTAAATTCGAAAATGATTTTATTTTGTGGAAATTGGATTGGATGGGAGTGTCCGATGAAAATCGGCAAATCAATGGAAATTTTGATGGAAAAATGAATGTTTTGGATAAAAATAAAATTTCGTTTAATATCCAAAATTCTCAACTGTTTTTGAACGGTCAGTATTGGCAGTTTGATCCGAATAATGCGATTATCATAGACTCTGTGGGCGTTCATTTTCAAAATGTGCGTTTTTACAATCAAAATGATGCAACGGAATATCTGAGTTTGAACGGCGAATTATCGAGAACCTCAAACAGCAGGCTGGACTTGGTTTTCAACCGTTATCAAGTAGATGTTTGGACACCTCTGATTGAACGAGTGGGTATGGAATTTGACGGTGTAATTTCCGGCAATATCAGTATTTTTGATTTTTACAATGATTTACGTTTCAATACGGACTTGCGAATCGAAGATTTTTCGGTGAATAAATTTGATTACGGAACGGCATTTTTGAAAACCACGGCAGGTGAAAGATCTGCCGGAAGTAGCATCAATTTTGAGGTTCGAGATGATGAAAAAAACTATCTTTCTGCAAATGGTTATTTTTATCCGAATTCAAAAAACCAAAAAATTGATCTCAAAATTTTGATTGAAGAATTAGATTTATCACTTTTGAAAAATTATGTCAGTTCATTTTCATCGTCATTAACCGGAAAACTCGCCGGAGAATTAACACTCGATGGATTGCTGAAAAAACCTGATTTTTACGGAGATTTGACGCTTAATGATGCTGTTGTAAAAATAGATTTTTTGAACACCAATTATGCCATAATTTGCGAAAAAATAGTATTCAGTTTAGATAGCATGATGCTTGTCAATGCAAATTTGGAAGATGTTCTCAATAGAACGCAAGCCGTGTTATCGGGAGGATTGTATCATAATAGATTCAAAGATTTTCGATTTAATATGAATCTTGCAATGAATAATTTTTTGGTTTTAAATACGACCCATTTGCATAACGAAACTTTTTTCGGAAGAGTTTTTGTTACCGGCACCGGACATCTTGGAGGGAATACCGATCATATTCTGATTGATGCTCAAGGACGCACGGAAAGAGGATCCGAATTGCAAATTAATCATAGTGCGAGAGTCAATGTTTCTGAGGCTAATCAGTTTATTCATTTCGTTGTTCCGCATAAAGAAGATGTTGATACATCAGCATTCAATACTCGTCCGATAGAAGTACTTCCAACCAATATGACGGTAAGATTGAATGTCAATGTAACGCCTGATGCTACTGTCATTTTTGATATGGATACTCCCCCTATTACCGGTGTTGTCAATGCTCAGGGAAGTGGTAATTTACGCTTGAATTTCGAATCAAGAGAGCAGTTATTTACAATGTTTGGCGATTATGTTTTGCAAGATGGCTTTTATGATTTTGGTTTTGAAGACGCACGAGTTGGGCAGTTGATAACTCGCCGATTTCATATCGAACGTGGCGGAACCATGCAATGGACGGGTGATCCGGGAGATATAATTTTAGATGTTTCTGCAATTTATTCGACCAGAGCGAGTCTGGCACCGGTTCTCATTAATTCAGCCAACACCAATAATATGACGCGACGAGTGAATGTTCAAAGTGTAATCAGTATTGATGGACGAATGCCACAACCTAACATCAAATTCGATTTTCGATTGCCGAATGTTGATGACGAAATTCGTACGGAATTTTTCAGCGTGCTCAATAGAGATGATGCAAATGAAATGACTCAACAAACTCTCTCTCTCTTGCTTTTCGGAGGTTTTACAACACCCGGAGATAATAGCAATATCGTTGCAGGAATGAATATCCCAACAACAATGGCGTTTGATATGTTATCCAGTCAAGTTAGTAATATCTTTCAAAATTTTATTGGCGATAACATCAATTTCGGTATTAATTATAGACCGGAAGATAATATCCAAACCCGACAATTTCAAGCCACTGTGAGTACGCAATTTTTTGATAATCGACTACTCATTGATGGACATGTCGGACAAGGAGGTTTGGCAAGAGAAGGAGATTTAACACCAGGAGATCCGGCAACACAACAGGCAGTTATGCACGAAGTCAATGCTGAATGGCGTGTGACGGATCGATTGAGTCTCAAGGTATTCAATCGTCCAAACGAACGAGAATTTTCAAGAGGAACATCTCAAATAGACTATCTACAAGGCGGCGGCATTGTTTACAGACGTGAATTTGATTCGTTTCGTTCGCTGTTTAGAAGGAGAAAAAAGACTGATGATTTGTAGAGTAGAAGCAGGTTTCAAACCTGTCCTTGCAAATTATTTCACCGTCCGAAACATGCGATACCAACGGATTTTTCCTTGAAACCAGCCTTTGTCTTTATCCAATGAAAGCCATGTGAATTTGGGTTGTCCAACCACATGGTCTTCAGGAACAAATCCCCAAAAACGTGAGTCGGCTGAATTGTGGCGATTGTCGCCCATAACCCAATAGTAATCCATCTTAAACGTGTAGGTATGGGCAGGTTCGCCGTTGATGAAAATTTCATCGTTTTGGATATCTAAGGAATTGCCTTCGTAAGTAGTGATAATGCGATGATAAAGTGGTAAATTTTCAATTGAAATTTCAATGGTTCGACCTTGTTTCGGAATGTAAAGCGGCCCGAAATTGTCTGTATTCCAAGGGAAATTTTCGTTGTGTGGAAAAATTCGTGCATCGAATTCGTCTGCCGGAAAAATTACGGATCTAATTTGTTCAACGTCCGGAAATAATTTTGCCTTATCACGCATCTCATTTGTCAAAGGCACGTATCCGTAGGAATACAGCATATCAAGATCTTCGTTTGACACACCGATATCACGCCATCTTGTTTTGGGAATTACAAAAGGATTGGGTAAAATTTGATAGTTGAATTGTGTGTTTTTCGGACATTCTTGCAAAATTCCATTGATGAAAATTTGCTGATTGATGATTTGCAATGTATCTCCGGCTGCGGCTACACAACGTTTTACGAAATTTTCGCGTTTGTCGACAGGTCGAACAATAATTTCTCCAAAACTCAGTCTATCGTTCCAAATTCGCTCTCTGCCATGTTCTCGAACGAGTGCATAATAATCCGCAGCACTTTGATAATGCGTTGAAACCGTATCTCCGACAGGGAAATTGAAGACCACCACATCACCACGTTGTACTGTATTTCGTTGAAAAAATCGACGATAATTCAACTGAACAGCATCCACATACGACTTGGTATTTTTTGTCAACGGCAACGTGTGATGAACCAATGGAAAGGCAATTGGCGTTTGTGGCATTCTCGCACCATACGCGAGTTTGCTGACATATACAAAATCTCCAATCAGCATGGATTTTTCCATCGATGAAGTCGGAATGGTATAATTTTCGAAGAAAAACATTCGAACAATGGTCGCTGCAAATACCGAAAAAATAATCGTATCAAACCAATCGCGAGCAACACCCTTTTTGAATATCGGTAAGTCTTTCGGCTGTGTGTAAACTTCTTTATTGATAAAAATCAAATACGGGAAATAGATAAATGGTAATACTGCTGCAGCGAAATATTCCCATATTGCATTGCGTTTGAAACCTACGGAAAGTTCAACGAAAAGTAGCATCAACACAAAGAAATTGATGAATGGAATGCATAACAATAAAATCCACCACCAAGATTTATTTGTAATTTTGATTAAAATCCACAAATTCCAAGGCGAGATGATGGCTTCCCACCATTTGTAGCCTTGTTGTTTGAACATAACGCAAAGGCTTGCAATTATTGGAGAAACGATGATTAGGAGTAGTAAGAATTGTAACATTGTTTTTGTATTTTGTTGTCATTCCGAGCGAAGTCGAGAACTTTGGGATGTCTCGGCTACGCTCGACATGACGGTTATTTTTCTAATAAGTCCGACATGGTGTAGACACCGATTTTTCCGGATACCCATTCCGCAGCGAAAATCGCACCTTTTGCAAAGCCTTCGCGAGATTTGGCTTCATGTTTGATTTCGATAATATCTTCGTTCGATTCGTAAAAAACACTGTGAATTCCGAAAACATCTTTCTCGCGAATGGACTTTATATTCACCGATTCCGATAAATTTTCGGCAAGCGTAATCGCTGTACCGCTTGGTTTATCAAGTTTTTGCAAATGATGAACTTCCTCCAAATGCACGTTGTAATCGGAATAATTTTTCATCATTTCAGCTAATTGTTTGTTCAATTCGAAAAATAAATTCACACCAATACTGAAGTTTGATGCGAAAAACAGAGTTTTTTGATGCCGGTTGCAATACGAAAAAACTTCATCTTTTTGTTCATTCCAACCGGTGGTTCCAACCACAATCGGAATATTCAGATCGAAACAACGATAGATATTTTTTACTGCGGTTTGCGGTGTTGAAAATTCAATGGCGACATCTATAGATGGGCGAATAGACAGTTGTTCCCAATCGTTGTCATGATCAATCTTTGCAACGATTTCGTGACCTCTTTGCAAGGCAATTTTTTCGATAATTTTGCCCATTTTTCCGTATCCAAGTAGTGCGATTTTCATTTCAAAGTAAATGTTAGTCGTAACCCTCCTTGCATTGGCACTCGCTGATTTTGTAGGGCATATAACGATAAATCCGGTGATGCGAAAGGCTGCACGCGCATGGTCAAATTATCGCCTACATCAAATGTTGCCAAATGTGCAAACACAACGGCATCAATGATGTTCAAAAGGTACAGCACTCCCGAAAAAATATAGACCAATTCGAGATTTCGACGATAATAATCTCGAGCACTCAGAATCTGATCATTTCTATATATCTCCAATTTGGGATCTTTACTTTTAATTAGATCGTCAACAATTTTGGTTAACGAATCAATGGTATATTGAGGCTGACCTTGCTGAATAGCAGTCTGTAAATTTGCCTCTGCACCCGGCAAATTCACTCGTGCACGATATTCTGCCTGATAAAAATTACGTTCCCTGTAATTGAATTGTCCAATTGCAAACAATCCATAAGCACCACCGTAAATAATCGGAACTTTCCACCATTGCCCGTTGTAAACTTGTCCGGCACCCGGAAGTGCAGTGGAAAGCCAACCTGCCAATTTCGGATTTTTTTGTCCGGGCATTCTGAACACGTTGTTATTTGCAGGTTGTGGAGAACTTTGGATAGTTGGTTGACTGCTCATGGGAACTTCTTGTTGCGTGTTCAAAAGAGGTTCTTCAAACGTTACCGTATCTTGCGAGAACCCCACAAAACACAGCATACACAGAAAACCAATGAGGCTAAATTTTATGTCAATTGAATGAGTCAAAACTTTATTTTAGCATCGAGATAATGCGATGAAAATCGTCTTCGGATTTGAAATCAATGGTAATTTGCCCTTTTCCGGATTTCGAAATTTTGTATTTGACCGGAGTGGCTAATTTTTTCGACCAATCATCGTGAATGAGTTCTATCTTTTGTGAAATAGTGGCTATACTCGGTTTCTTTTGTTTTTCGGTAGTTTCAGAATTTTTGCAAAGGTCTTCCACCTGACGAACCGACAACTCTTCTTTCAAGATTCGATGTAAAATTTCAATTCGTTTTTCGTCGCTTTCCAGAGTAATCAAGGGTTTGGCGTGTCCAATCGAAATTTGTTCATTTTTCAAAGACAGCTGAACTTCGGCAGGAAGTTTTAACAAACGCAGTTGATGTGCTACAGCGGGGCGACTTTTACCGATACGGTCGCTCAATTTTTCTTGTGTCAACTTCAAACCTTCCATCAAAGCTTGATAACTGATTGCAATTTCGATAGGATCTAAATTTTCACGTTGGATATTTTCCAAAACCGCCATCTCCAAACTCTCTTTATCCGTTGCCACGCGGATATAAGCCGGAATGGTTCTCAGTCCTGCGATTTTTGCGGCACGGAAACGACGTTCTCCGGAAATGATTTGGTATCGTCCTCCAATCCTGCGAACGGTAATAGGTTGAATAATTCCAACCGATTGCATAGAAATCGCCAATTCGTTAATATCCTCCTCCGAAAATCTTTTTCTTGGATTTTCCGGATTGGTGTCGATATCTCTAACTGAAATCTCTGCAATACCACCCACTACGGTTGTTTCAGGAATTTCGGAATGTTGTCTTCTGGGTCTTGCTTCGAGATCTCCCATCAAGGAACCAAGACCTCTGCCTAATGCCGGTGTTTTACTCATCTTCGGAAAGGGTTTTATCAGCGTTTTTAATATTCGTTAAGTCGTTATTTTGTAAAATTTCTCTTGCTAAATTGAGATAATTCACGGCTCCTGCCGACGAAGCATCGTATTCCAAAATCGTTTTGCCATGACTTGGAGATTCGCCCAATTTTGTATTTCGATAAATCAACGTATCGAAAACCAAATCTTTGAAATGCTCTTGAACTTCCTCAACCACTTGTTTGGCAAGGCGTAAACGAGAATCATACATGGTCAATAAAATACCTTCAATATCCAAATTTTCGTTGAAACGAGATTGTACGATTTTAATGGTATGCAGCAGTTTTCCGAGACCTTCCAAAGCAAAGTATTCACATTGCACGGTAATGATAACCGAATCGGAAGCCGTCATGGCATTGAGTGTGATTAATCCTAAAGATGGCGAACAATCAATAATAATAAAATCGTAATCGTTCTGAATTTTATTGACTGCCAAACGCATCACGTGTTCGCGATTTGGCTTGTCAACCAATAGAATTTCCGCACCAACCAAGTCGATATGCGAAGGAATTAAATCCAAATTCGGTGTAGACGTTTTGAGAATGATTTCGTGCGGATCCACATGATCTACCATACATTCGAAAATGCTTGTGGTGATATTATTTGGATCAAACCCTAATCCCGAAGTGGTGTTGGCTTGCGGATCGGCGTCGATTAACAGAACTTTTTTCTCTAATACAGCCAAACTTGCAGCCAAATTGATAGCCGTTGTGGTTTTTCCAACTCCGCCTTTTTGGTTAATAATTGAAATGACTTTGCCCATGAAATAAACAAAAATTTATAATGATTCTATTTTGCAAAGATACGAAAAAAAAATGAAATGGTCAAAAAAAATTGGTTAATTCGAAAAAAAAGTACTTTTTCTCCTACTTCCGCCAATAGAATTTTACTTGCGTCTCAGAACCATTCCAACGCGATTTGGAATATAAAGTTTCAGCATCGGTTTGCCGTTTTCTGAATTGGTAACATATTTTAACGTCGTATCAACTCTATGTTGTCCTCCGAACTGCCCATCATCACTGCAAAGCAGAATTTCGTAACTACCTTCGTCAATTTGAAAACCATAATCCGAAAATGATTTTTCAGGATTAAAATTGAACACAAATAATAATTCACCACGCTTAAAAATCAACGTTTGGTCGGGGATATTTTGCACAATCGCAAACGGCTGAAACGCAAAAATATCGTGCTGTTTGATGAGATGAATCATCGCTTTGTCAAAGTCTTTCAAAAAATGATATTTCAATAGTTTATCCTCACTCAAACTCCATTGACGCCGAGCGTAATAATAACTCCAATTGTTGCCTTCCCTTGGAAAATCAATCCATTCAGGATTTCCAAATTCGTTGCCCATAAAATTCAAATAGCCGTTTCCGGCGGTTGCCAACGAAACTAACCGAATTATTTTGTGCAAAGCAATCCCTCTGTCAACGAGTAAACTCGGCGTAAGCATGCTCATCGAGGTATACATTTCTTTGTCGAGCAATCGGAAAATAATTGTTTTATCGCCGACCATTGCCTGGTCGTGAGATTCGGCGTAACTGATGGTTTTTTCATCGGCACGTTTGTTTGTGAGTTCGTGATACAAATCGCCTATATGCCACTGTTCATCGGACTTTTCCTTAATGATTTTAATCCAATAATCGGCAATTCCCATACTCATTCTGAAATCAAAACCGATGCCGCCATCGTTGAATGGTGTTGCCAATCCGGGATATCCGCTTACATCCTCTGCAATCGTTGTTGCTTCCGGATTTACTTCATGAACCAATTGATTTGCCAAAGCCAAATAGGTGAGGGCGTCCTCGTCTTGTGAGCCGTCAAAGTACATCGAATAATTCGTGAATGCCGTGCCAAGTCCATGATGCCAGTAAATCATCGAAGTTACGCCGTCAAAGCGAAATCCATCGAAACGGAATTCGTCTAACCAATACTTTAAGTTTGAAAGTAAAAATGCAATGATTTCGTTTTTGCCGTAATTGAAACATTTGGAGTCCCAAATCGGGTGATCGCCTTGTTCTCCTTCGTAGAAAAATTGCGTAGATGTGCCGTCAAATTTGGCTAAACCTTCCAATTCATTTTTTACGGCGTGCGAATGTACAACATCTAAAATCACTGCAATGCCAAGCCTGTGAGCCTCGTCAATCAAGGCTTTTAATTCCTCAGGCGTACCAAATCGCGAACTTACTGCGAAAAAATTCGACACTTGATAACCGAATGAACCGTAGTACGGATGCTCTTGAATTGCCATCATTTGAATCATGTTGTAACCCAAATCGGCAATGCGTGGCAACACATTTTTTCGAAATTCGTTGTACGTTGAAATTTTTGGTTCTTCGCTGCTCATGCCGACGTGAACTTCGTAAATCAGTGGATTTTTCACGCGTTTCAGCGGTTTGTGTTTCCATTTATACGGTGTTGGATTCCAAACTTCCGCACAAAAAATCTTGCTTTGTTCGTCTTGAATAACACGTTTGACATGCGTTGGCAAACGCTCGCCGAATCCACCATTCCACTCGATATACAACTTGTATAAATCGCCATGTTTTAGGGCATTTTTCGGAAGTTCAATGTCCCAATTTCCATCGCTAATTCGCTTTAATCTAAACTCGTCAACACGTTGCCAATTACTGAAATCACCGACCAACCAAATTTGTGCTGCGTTTGGAGCCCATTCGCGAAATATCCAGCCGGTTTTGGTTTCGTGCAAACCATAATACAGATGTCCGTTGAAACAATCACTCAACTTTTTTTTGCCGTGCGTAAAGTCGAATGCCTTGACCATCGTGCGTTGTAGACGATTTTGAATCACACGTTCGTAAGATTTTAACGATGGGTCGTTTTTGATGAGAGATAAGGTTAGAGGTTTCATAATTTGCAAAGATACAAAAAAAATCGTATCTTTGTGGAAATTTTTTTTTTAATCATGCATTCATACCCTTCGCAACTTTTGGAAAATGGTGTTGAACAACTCTCGAAACTGCCCGGTATTGGCAAACGTACCGCCTTGCGATTGGCGTTGTGGTTGCTCAAACAAGACGAGCAAGTAACGATAGACTTTGCAAAAAATGTGTTGTCCATGCGAATCGACATGCAATACTGTGAACGTTGCCATAATTTATCCGACAAAACGGTTTGTGATATTTGTGAAAGTCCTTCACGAGATTCGTCGCTATTGTGTGTGGTGTGCGATGTTCGTGATGTGATGGCAATTGAAAATACGGCATCTTTCAGAGGCTATTATCACGTTTTGGGTGGTGTAATTTCACCGATTGAGGGTATTTCGCCACGAGATTTAAATCTGGAAAGTTTGTTCGAACGTCTGAAAAATGGGACTGTTCAGGAGGTTGTACTTGCATTGCCAAGTACGATGGACGGTGAAACCACACAATTTTATATCCATAAACATATTTCACCGATGGGTATCAAACTCACGACTATCGCAAAAGGCGTGGCAATCGGCGATGAATTGGAATATACGGACGAAGTTACACTGGGACGAAGTATCATAAACAGAGTGGAAATTTAACTATGAAAAAACAAAATTTAATTTACGGTATTCGTCCGATTATTGAGGCGATTCACGCAGGAAAAGAAATCGATAAACTCTTTATTCAAGCGGGTTTGAAAGGTGAATTATATAAAGAATTAAACGAATTAATCCATAAAAATCGCATTCCAACGCAATATGTTCCGATTGAAAAAATCAATAAACTTGCACCAAATAACAATCAAGGCGTGGTTGGATTTTTATCGACTGTTTCATATCAATCGTTGGAAAACGTGATTATGTCTACATTTGAAGATGGTCGAGTTCCTTTGATTTTGATTTTAGATCGCATAACTGATGTTCGAAATTTTGGTGCTATCGTCCGAACGGCTGAATGTACGGGCGTTGATGCGATTGTTATTCCCAGCAAAGGTGCTGCACAAATTAATGAGGATGCTATCAAAACCTCTGCCGGTGCGGTTCACACGATAAATATCTGTCGTGAGGAAAATCTCAAAACAACCATTCATTTTCTAAAAGCAAGCGGTTTACAAGTGGTTGCTGCAACCGAAAAAACACGCATCAACTACACGGATGCGGATTTTACGAAACCCACAGCAATCGTTATGGGTTCGGAAGAAGATGGCGTTTCCGGAGAATATCTGAAATTATGTGATCAGCAATTAGCAATTCCATTGCTCGGAAAGATTCAATCTCTCAATGTTTCTGTGGCTTGTGGAGTAATGCTGTATGAGGTTGTACGACAACGCACGAATGAAAAATGAAAAATTAAGAATGAAAAATGATTGAACAAACTATTTCTCAACACACAGCAAGCATCGTCAACGAGGCATTCGGTTTGACGATAGAACCCGCGTCAATACAGGTTCAAAAGACACTTAAAGATTTTGAAGGAAACCTTACCGTTGTGGTCTTTCCTTTCGTGAAAGCAGCAAAAAAATCACCCGAACAAACCGGACAATTCATTGGCGAAAAGTTAATGGAAGTTTGTAAAGAAGTCACTAAATTCAACGTGGTCAAAGGTTTTTTGAATCTGGAAATTGATTCGAATTATTACTTGAATTTCCTTGAAAACAATAGAAAAGACAGTCGTTTTGGCTTTTCTAAATCAACCAAAGAGCAACCGATAGTTTTGGAATACTCCTCACCAAACACCAACAAACCCTTGCATTTGGGACATATTCGCAACAATTTGCTGGGCTGGTCGGTTGCCGAAATTTTGAAAGCCAACGGCAATATCGTGAAAAAAGTAAATTTAGTTAACGATAGAGGGATTCACATTTGCAAATCCATGTTGGCTTGGGAACTTTTCGGAAATGGCGAAACCCCTGAAAACACAAGGCTTAAAGGCGACCATTTAGTTGGAAAATACTATGTAAAATTCGATCAAGTTTTGAAATCGCAAGTTGCGGAAATGGTTGCAAACGGTACAGAACTTGAAGTTGCCGAAAAAACGGCACCAATTTTGCTCGAAGCACAAGAAATGCTACGCCAATGGGAAGCCGGCGACGAGAAAATTCGCCGTTTGTGGGAAATGATGAACAGCTGGGTTTACAAAGGTTTTGATGAAACGTATCAAAAAATGGGTGTCGATTTCGACAAAATTTATTACGAATCGGAGACCTATATTTTAGGAAAAGAAATTGCCATCAAAGGCTTGTCGGACGGGCATCTCGTGCAACGTGACGACAGTTCTGTTTGGGCAGATTTACGTGATGACGGATTAGATGAAAAAATTCTACTTCGTAGCGACGGAACATCTGTGTATATGACGCAAGACCTTGGTACGGCTAAACTTCGCCACGATGAATTCAACGCCGAAAAAATGATTTACGTTGTTGGTAACGAACAAAATTATCACTTCGATGTATTGAAAATCGTACTCCGAAAACTCGGCTATGCTTGGGCTGACAGCATTTCGCATTTGTCTTACGGCATGGTAGAATTGCCCGAAGGCAAGATGAAATCTCGTGAAGGAACGGTTGTTGATGCCGACGATTTAATCGAAAATATGATTGAAACGGCAAAGAAAACGACTGAAGAACTTGGAAAAATCGACAATTTCGAAAGCGATGAGGCGAATGCACTTTATCATACCATTGCTTTGGGTGCGTTAAAATACTTTATTTTGAAAGTGGATCCGGTAAAAAATATGTTGTTCAATCCGAACGAATCCATTGATTTTAATGGCAACACCGGACCTTTCATTCAATACACACACGCTCGTATTCGCTCGCTAATCAAACGTTCGGGATTAGAAAATTTAGATGAAAAAACGTTTGCAGATAGTTCTGTTCTCGACAAAGAAAAACAAATTTTGATGCTTTTGCACGATTTTCCGAACGTTGTGAAACAAGCCGGAGATAACTGCAGTCCCGCACTGATTGCGAATTATGCATTTGATTTAGCCAAAGAATTTAACGGATTTTATCAAGATATTCCGGTGTTGAAAGAAGACGATCAAACCTTGCGAGAATTTCGTTTAGCACTGTCGAAATTCACTGCCGATGTTTTGAAAAATGCGTTGGGATTGCTTGGTATCACTGTACCGGAAAGGATGTAGTCAGAAGCCATGCAGGCAGTGTCTTGCTGGCACGGACTTGTAGTCCGTGCCTATGTAGCCTTATTTCTTAATACTTTTTTTGGGAGCAAATTTTTTTTTATTACTTTTTTGTGCCCAAAAAAGTAACCAAAAAAGGCTTGCAGGAAAAAATGATCTCCGCCTGCGGCTCCGACTTTTTCCTGCGGTTTGGTATTCGCTTCGCTCATAATTTTTTACGCTTCGCCCTTACTATTCACTAATCACTATTCACTCTTGGGCGAGGCATGCCTCGCCCCTACAATTCACTATTCACTAAATTTCGTGTGTTTATTAACAATTTGCGAAAGTTTTCAACATTTTAACACTTTTTAACAAAAAAAATATACGAAAACGAGGGGGGTGAGCGTTATATATGTAGAGGCAATCCTTATCCTTGAACGGAGCGGTCGCACAATCAAAAAATGTTAAATCCTGTAAAATGCAAAACATGAAACACACAAAGAAATACAAGCAAACCATTATTCCAAGCGTAAACATTGAGGTTTACGAAAATCTATCTACCTACATTCGCAAGCACTATCACGAGCATTTGCAGGGAAAAACTGTCGTTAACCAACATCTACAAATGCCTGTGTTTTTCGGTGCTGTAGGCAAAAGCGAACTTTCATACGGCAGGGCATTATATGCTAAGAAAGCGGCGGTTATACAATGTTTGGAAACATTGATGAAGGTAGCAGAGTACAACAACTTTGGTGAAAGGAAACCAACGGACAAGCCGAGTGTTCATGGGTATTTCAATTTCAAAGCCAAGGTCTTTATTGATGGGAAGTTGGAGTACGTGCGGATTTCGGTGTTGTTCAAAAACAACAAGGCGTACTACAATCACGAAATTAACATCATCAAACAAAAATAACCTCTCTTGCTGCAGAAGTTCTCACGTTCTTCAATGCCCACACAAAAGAGGTTTGTTTGCTGTTGCAAAGTTACAACTTTTTTTTGAATTGACCAAATTTTTTGCAAATTTTTTCGCTGTCATGTCGACCGGAGCCACCATTCCCGTCATGTCGAGCGGAGCCACGTAGTGGCGGAGCCGAGACATCTCCCGGCTATTGATCGTTCCCGAATTCCGCCCCGTAGGGGCGATATATTGGTAGAAAAATCATAGCCCACCATCCTCATTGTCCCGTAGGGACAAAATATAATGCATGGATTTCATATCACGTCCCTACGGGACGTTTTTTGGGGTGGTAGGTAGCACGTTTTCTACCAATATCCGACCCCTACGGGGTCGACGATTACTTTACAACAAAAACGGAATTAGCTCCCGCCCAGGTTTTGCCATCAGTAAGACGCACCATTTTGTTGTTTTTCCAAACTATGGCAAAGCCATAGCCACTCGAATTATGTTCGTGTCAGGCTACATATACATCGCTGTCTGATACGAAAACGGAGTTAGCCCAAGCATTATAACCACCAACAGCATAATAACCACCAGCGGTAAGACGTTGTTCTATGCCGTTTTTCCACAACACGGCTCCTAGTGGGTAATCTACATACCCGGCTACGTACACATCGCCATCTGCTACAAAAACAGAACGAGCCTCACCTCTCTGGACGGGGAGATATTGTACTGTGCCGTTTTTCCACAATGTTCCATTCCACAAGCCTACATATACGTCGTTGCCGGACACGAAAACAGAATTGGCTTGAACACCGGTAAGGCTTTGTGCTACGCCGTTTTTCCACAATGAAACACTACCATAATCCGACCCCTCTCCGGCTACAT
>Ga0099364_10004678_pt1 | contig 20665 bp, 19 predicted proteins | sample TergutTh196P3_FD_73070 | JGI IMG/M metagenome (GOLD analysis project Ga0099364, IMG submission 73070) | Microcerotermes parvus P3 segment gut microbial communities from Pointe-Noire, Republic of the Congo - Th196 P3 | ecosystem: Host-associated > Arthropoda: Insects > Digestive system > Gut ... | reverse complement strand
AACGCTTCCGACGAAACGGGCGTAACAGCTTTGATGTGTGCGGCGGCCTGCAACCCCGATTCGGAAGTCGTTGAGATATTGCTTGAGAATGGCGCGGATGCTCACGCAAAAGATAAGGACGGCAAGAAAGCGATCGACCATGCGCGGGAAGTTGGTGCGGAGACGGCTGCTTTACTCATCGCCGATTATGTATCGAACATGGCTCCAGATAGTCAGAACAAATATCGGACAGATACTTACTATGGAGGGGTGGTTTCCTCCGACATTGTCACCAATACTCAAGTTTTTCGTTATAGAACCAAAACCGGTCATGGCTTCGCCGCAGAAGACGCTAATGCCCTTTATGATAGACTGCGTGGACGAAAAGTGGAAATGGGCGATGTATCCATAAGAAACGGCCCGGATAGAACCGTAAACGGGCAAATGATACAGACGAAGTATTACGCTACTCCCAGAGGGACTCTCAATTCTCGCTTTGATGAATATGGAAGAGATAGATATCCAGGGCAGGTGCTTGAGGTACCCAAAGGACAGCTTGATGAAATGGATAAGCAGTGGAGAGAAGATATAGCGAAGGGTAACTATAAAAAAGACGCATCGGGCAAAGATATAAAAGACCCGAATTATATAAAAAAGACCTCGAAGGAAGGCAGGCTTTCATACACCCAATCAAGAAACGCCGCCAAAGCTGGGACAATTGACGGGCTTGTCCTTGACTTAAAAACTGGCGCCGTTATTTCTGCCAAAGCTATGGGGATATCGTTTGTCATTTCCGTTGCGTGGCGTTCCTGGAACGGAGAAAAATTAGACAAGGCAATTAACGCAGCTCTCAAGGACGCGCTCGCTACGGGAGGCATGGTTCTCGCTACTCATTTTGCCACGCAGCAAATTGTTAAGACTGGACTTGGAGCTGCATCAGTGAATTTAGGACTGCGAACAATGAGTTCTGCAACTATTGGCAAAAAAATAATTAACAAGGCGGCGAGTATAAGTTTAGGGAAAAACGTATATGGAGCAGCCGCCAGAAATCATGTTTCGAAACTTCTTCGAAGTAATGCTCCGGTAGCTATCGCTACAACAGCGATAACTACCGCTCCTGATTTGTATAGAGCAATGTTTGAAAAGAACATTTCATGGACTCAATTTTCAAAGAATCTCTCTGTAAATGTAGCCGGCATTGCAGGAGGTGCGGCTGGATTTGCTGCGGGCACTGCTGTTGCTGTTAAAACTGGTTTAGTAGGGGCAAAGACAGGGGCAACGGCAGGGACAACGGCAGGGACGGCCATAACCCCCGGAGTAGGCACTATTATTGGTGGTGTAATTGGATTAGCAGGGGGCATTGCAGGGGGAATGGCGGCTTCTTTGGCGGCAAAATCAGTAGCAGATAGTATAGCGGACGACGACAGCCAAAAAATGATGCCGTTGCTGCAGAGCGGCCTGCAATCTCTGGCACATGACTATCTATTGTCTGAAGCCGAATGCAATCGCTTTTTAGAAAATATCCAATCGTACTTAGAGAAAAAAAGCGCGGTTTTTTTCAGGGATATGTATGGTTACAGCAGCCATGATTCAGGGCGCACGAAATATGTGTACCAAAAATTCGAGAATATTTGTGAAAAAATAGTTTCTGAACGCCCAGTTGTGCATATTGATGAATCAATGATCAGCAAAGCAAAAGATGCTTTACTCAATTGGCAGGCAGGAATCGCTTGCTTTGCAGGTATTACGTCGCTTTATTTTTTAGCCAACTACTGGGAACAATGGCGTTGGATGGGATTAAAGGGGATTTTCGCATTTATTATTGCATGGTCAGGTATTAATCTCGTAAAAGAATGTGATAAACGTTTATTCGATAGATACATTTGCGCAATATTCGGGCTACTGACCGGGGCGACCTTACTTTATGTAAGATTTGATCCGGAATTAAGTTTCATATATTGGTTGATGAGCAAGGGAATTATTGCACTTTGTGTATGTTACATTGTGTATATGATAATAAAAGATATTCGTGAATTCGGCGTGAATCGCTCAATGCTAAAAGCGTTCGCGGTAGCTGCGGCGTCGGCCGTAGCAGCAGCTGCAGCTATAGTGGGTATGGCTGCCATCGCGTCCGGAGCAAGATGGTTAGCGGGATATTTATCAGGCACGGTTTGTTTGAGTATTGTGGGCGTCGGTGGACTTATAACAGCGGCAATAGGAAAGAGGAAGGATTATTTTTCAGAAGATAGTGCATCAAAAATATCAAAAGTATCATGTTTAGCGATTGCGGCAGCAATAGTATGGTGGGTGTCATCACTTGAATCCACGGCATCCGCAGCAAGATGGTTGTCAGGGTATTTATCAGGCGTGGTTTGTTTGAGTATTGCGGGCGTCGGTGGACTCATAACAGCGGCAATAGGAAAGAGGAAGTATTATTTTACAGAAGAACGCGCATCAAAGATATCAAAAGTATCATGTTTAGCGATTGTGGCCGCAATAATATGGTGGGCGTTGTCGAGTGGGTTCATGGCAACCGTAGTGAGTTGGTGGCCATTATCAAGAGAATCCACTGCAACCGTAGCAAGCAGTTGGTGGACGTCATCACTTGAATCCACGGCATCCGCAGTAAGATGGTTGTCAGGGTATTTATCAGGCGTGGTTTGTTTGAGTATTGCGGGCATCGGTGGACTCATAACAGCGGCAATAGGAAAGAGGAAGTATTATTTTACAGAAGGACGCGCATCAAAGATATCAAAGGTATCATGTTTAGCGATTGTGGCCGCAATAATATGGTGGGCGTTGTCGAGTGAGTTCATGGCAACCGTAGTAAATTGGTTAGCGGGATATTTACCAGGCGTGAATCGATAATGAATTATTTTCAGAGAAAATTTGCTATGTAGCCCCCCATTGGCGGAATTGAACGCCGCGTTGCGATTTCACGCGATAGCCTATCGATATGATTACGTCAAGGTCATAATACTCTAACTGCCTTGTAACCTCTCTTCCACCTTCGTTTTGAACTGTTGCATAATTTGCAACAGTTGCCTCTCGCAATAATTCCCCGTCACCGAAAAAATTTTCATAAGCCAAGCGTTTCCTCCAACAACTCTTCCGTTTCCGCTTCCAACGGCCTGATGTCATGTCCGCTAAACTTACTATTTGGTTGTAAACCTGATTGTCCCCGGCCATGGGGGTTTTCTGAGCCGTGTTTTTAACCCTTTCGATCCCGCGTCAGTGCGGAAAAACTGCGGTCGTAAGCCTTCTCCGCTTCCTTGGAAAAAAAGCATGCCGGGAACTCCCCGTTCTTAGCGTGATACGAAACGCAGGCGCAGCATTTGGCGTGTTTTCCGCATGAGTAAGTACAGGGACAGGTTATGTAATTATTGCTGTCACATGACATTTTAAACTCCCCTTTCGATGAGTACGCTCACATTGCGGTAAACTAACCCAGCGCAGCAAAAGCTTGTTCCAAATCGCCGATGATGTCGTCTATGTGTTCGGCGCCTATGGACAGGCGAATTGTGCCGGGTTTGATGCCGCACTCAAGCTGCTCGGCCTCCGTCATCTGCGAGTGTGTGGTCGAGGCCGGGTGGATGACGAGCGATTTGGCGTCGGAGACGTTCGCGAGCAGTGAGAACAGTTCCAGCTTGTCGATAAAAATCCTGGCGCGCTCGGCGCCGCCGCTGATTTCGAAGGTGAAGATCGAACCCGCTCCATTCGGGAAATATTTTTTGTACAGATCATGGTCCCTGTGTTCGGGCAGCGAGGGATGGCTGACGCTCTCGACTTTCGGATGCGCCGCGAGATATTCCACGACCTTCAAGGCATTCGACACGTGCCGCTCCATGCGCAGCGACAGCGTCTCCAGTCCCATAAGGAAAATGAACGAGTGGAACGGGGCGAGCGCCGCCCCGGTGTCACGCAGGACCGTCGAGCGCGCTTTCGCGATGAAAGCCAGATTGCCGAACGACTCCGTGAAAACGAGGCCGTGGCAATTCGGGTTTGGTTTCGAAAGCCCCGGGAATTTATCGTTTTGGGTCCAGTCGAAATTTCCTCCGTCTACTATCACGCCTCCCAATGAAGTTCCGTGGCCGTCGATGAATTTCGTCGCGGAGTGAACGACGATGTCCGCGCCGTGCTCGATAGGACGCATGAGGTACGGTGTCGCGAAGGTGTTGTCGACAATGAGCGGTATGCCGTGTTCATGCGCTATTTCTGCGACGGCTTCTATATCGACGATCGTCGAATTGGGGTTGCCGAGGCTTTCGATGAAGACAGCCCTTGTCTCCGGCTTTATCGCTTTTTCGAAATTCGCGGTATCCCCGCCGTCCACAAACGTTGTGGTGATGCCATAGTCCGGCAGCATATTGGAGAAGAGATTATATGTTCCGCCGTAGATGAATTTGTCGGACACGATGTGACTGCCGGAACGCATGATATTCAAAACGGCATATGTGACGGCCGCCGCGCCCGACGCTGTCGCCAAAGCGCCCACGCCGCCTTCAAGCGTTGCGATGCGCTGCTCGAACGCGTTGTTCGTAGGATTGCCGAGGCGCGTGTAAATGAAGCCCGGTTCGGTGTGCGCAAATCTTCCGACGGCCGTGTCGAAGTCTTTGAAGACATACGCCGATGTCTGGTAAATCGGCACTGCCCTCGCGCCGGTTGCCGGATCCGGATTTTCCTGGCCCGCGTGTATCTGCAGCGTCTCGAATTTGTAATTGCGGCTGTTCATGATTAATTCCTCCTAAGATAGCGATTTAAGGTCGTAAGGGGTCTCCTGATAGACATAATAATTCAGCCAGTTGGCGAACAGCAGAGGACGGATATCCTGTGTGAGCGCCCTCTTTTCGGTCATGACAAAAATATTTTCCGCGCCCAAAGTTTCGACGGCTGGCAGATCGGTCGGAAGTATCACCGGCATTCTTTCGCTCACTCCCCATAATACGAATCGGGTTAATTCGCGGCCACCTCGATTCCCTAATCGGATATAATATAACAGAATCGCACAGGACAACAAGAAAATTAAAAATTTTTCCGGGAGGTTTGGCGATGGAAAGGCGCGACTTTTTAAAAAAATCTTTAGCGATGGGTCTGGGCGCCGGCGTTATGCTGTTGCCGAACGGTTTGAAGGGGCTAGTCGCGAAAGCGTTGGCGGACGAACCGGGCTCCGTCCTCGTGGCCTTGCAGGGCTCATCCCCGGAAGCAATGTTCGACCGCGGCATAGCGGCATTGGGGGGGATGGGGCGTTTCGTCGCCGCGGGGCAAACGGTGCTCGTCAAGCCCAATATTTCGTGGGATGTCTCCGTATCGGGAGCCGCCAACACGCATCCAGGACTCGTAGGACGCATAATCGCTCATTGCCTTGACGCGGGGGCAAGGCGAGTGCATGTGATGGATCACTCCATCGAATACTGGGAAAGGTCTTTGGAGACCAGCGGTATCGGCGGGGCTGTCAGGGCCGCCGGCGGAACCTACGTTCAGGCTGAAGACGCGAGATACTACAGGCAGGTCGACGTGAACGGCGCCGCGTTGAAAACGACTCAGGTCCACGAATCCTGGCTGGACAGCGACGTGCTGATAAACGTGCCGGTCTTAAAACACCACGGGGGCGCGACCGTCAGCAGCGCGATGAAAAATTTGATGGGCTGCGTCTGGAATCGCAGGGAGTATCACTCAAAGGGGCTTCAGGCTTGTATAGCGGATTTCCTGCGAGTGCGAAAACCGGATCTGAATGTCGTAGACGCCTACCGAGTGCTGACGCGTAACGGTCCCAGAGGAGGCTCGCCAAACGATATAACTGAGATGAACGCTCAACTGATCTCGGCCGATATTGTCGCGGCCGACGCCGCGGCAACCAGATTGCTGGGGCGGAACCCGTCGGATATAAGGCACATTCGCCTCGCGGCGGAGGGAGGGTTCGGCATGATCGACCTGACGAAAGTCAATATCGAACGAATCTCCCTGTAGATTATGCCGCCCGAACCGAGACGCGCCGCGTACAGACTGTTCTTTTTCGTCCGGCTGTTATGCTCGCTTGCGGCGCTTGCGCTTTTCGTTCGCGTTTATACCTCCTCGCTGCAAAGATGGAGCGGCACGCGTGTATTTCTGATGGAACTTCAATTCACCGGCGCGTTGGTCAGAGGAGGAGCGTTCAGTCTTATAGCGCTCGCTGTGCTTGCCGTTACCGCGCTTGCGGGGCGTTGGTATTGTTCGGTCCTGTGTCCTTTGGGAACGTTACAGGAAGCCGTTTGGAGGATAGCGCGGCTGATCACGGGACGAAAGACGCGGTTTATTTCCCCCGCGCGTTTGAGGTATGCCGTGCCGGTGTTGGCGGCAGCCGGAATTGTCGTTGAGCCCTCGCTTTTTGCGTTAACGGATCCAATCTCGAACTTCGGACGCGGCGCGCGAAGCGTGTATACTGTCTTCACCGAGGGCGTCTTCTCCGTGCCGTCAAGCGTATGGGTGTTTCTCGGGATATTCGCGTTCATCCTGGCAATGGCGGTAGCGAGGGGAAGGAGATTCTGCGACTGGTGCCCCGCAGGTATCCTGCTGGGGGCATTCGCTCCTGTGGCTCCTATCGGGATGCGTATGAGGAAGTACGCTTGCGTATCATGCGGAAAATGTGAACTTGCCTGTCCGATGAATTGCATCGATGCAAACGGTAAGGAAATGGACGAAGCCCGCTGCGTTCTCTGCTTTGGCTGCGCCCGGGCCTGTGGCTTCGGAGCTCTGGTGTACGGGTCGTCGGCAGTGCCGGCGGAACGCCGGGCATTTTTGCGAAAGGGCGGGGGAGCGCTTGCTTCCTTTGCGGGGGTGATTTACCTGGGGGGAAGAACAGTGCGGCGGATGTTCCCCGGTTTGGCTGAGAATATGGATATTTCCGGACGCATTCCGTTAATTATGCCGCCGGGCGCGAGGAACTTCGATTTGTACCGCTCAAACTGCGTCGGTTGCCAGGCTTGTGTTGCCGCCTGTCCTGCAAAGATCGTAAGGGTCGACGCCGGCCCTTATCCCATTATCGATTTCAGCGGCGGTTATTGCCAGTATAATTGCGTGGAATGCGTTCGCGCCTGCCCCACAGGCGCCCTTTATCTCGAAGAAGGGATGAAGCAGCTGACGCGCATCGGAATATCCGCGTTGGACAGCACGAGATGCGTCGTCATCACCAGGGGAGAAGCGTGCGGGGCCTGTGCCGAGGTGTGCCCTCCGCGCGCGTTGAGGATGGAGCCTCTCGAAGCCGGATCGCATTTGACCGCGCCGGTGTTCGATGAGGCGTACTGCATCGGGTGCGGCGGCTGTTTCCATGTCTGCCCGGCTGAACCGAACGCTTTCGAGGTAACAGGCGTCACTCCCCAAATTTTGACGCCGGGAATGCGTCCGTCCGGTACGGAAGATTACGAAGCCGAGCCGTTCTCTGGCGGGGATTTTCCGTTCTAACATGAACTTTTTCAATAAAGAGGAGGCGAAGCCATGAACTTAGGGATGGGCGAGATCGCGTTATTGATCGTACTTGCTCTGGTGTTGTTCGGCCCAAAGCGATTGCCGGAGGTGGGACGCGCCGCCGGCAGCGCCATACGTGAATTTAAGGCGGCAATGAGCGGTTTCAAGGGGGACGAGAGCGATAAAAAATAAAACCCCTGGCGCCGACCGGGCAGCCAAGGGGCAGTGGGAGGAGCATCTCGAAGAACTCCGCCGGCGCGTCATTAGCGTACTGGTCGTTTTCTTTGCCGCCGCTGCGGCGGCCTTCGTATTTTCCTCGCATATCGCGTCATTCCTGACCGCTCCGCTCGAAGCGTTCCGGGTGAATCTGTATACCTTCGCGCCGGCGGAAAAATTTATGGCTTACCTGCATCTGGCGGCGTGGACGGGAATAGTGTTCACCGCGCCGTTTTTCTGCCTGCAAGCCTGGCTCTTTCTATGGCCCGGCTTGCGCGGCAAGGAACATCAGTACGCGGCGGCGGTCCTTTTCGCCGTTCCGGTTCTTTTTCTGTTGGGCGCGGGCCTGTGCTATCGTTTCATGGCGCCGCTCATTTTCGGCTTCTTCATGTCGTTCGCTTCCGGGGACGGCGTGGAGTCGATGTGGGGCCTCAGGGAATACCTCGCGCTCCTGTTTGACATTATGATCGCGTCCGGATTGCTGCTGCAGCTTCCACTGGCGCTGCTAGCGCTGATTGCCGCCGGATTTGTATCAGCCGAGCGCGTCGCCCGGTATCGGTCGCTTATTATCCTGTTCATTTTTTTGCTCGCCGCGATTTTCACGCCGCCCGACGTCATTTCGCAAATCATGCTCGGCGTACCCCTTTATCTTCTGTTTGAGGCGGCGCTGTGGTTGGGGAAGACGCTGCGAAGAAGGAAATAATCACCGGCGGATGGTACGGTAATAAATACGTATTTGGTGAAAATCAACTGCTACAATTTCATTTAATGGATTATAATAACCTGTACGATAATAGTGGTCCCGGTGAACTCGGGGCTGGGGGCGATGGATCAGGTAATGTTCAGCAAATTGGAAATTTCCCATGGGAGGGCCATTTTCTGGCCTTTGGCCCACGTCGCTTATTGGGGTTTGATATTTTTGTCATGGTGGGACACGAGAGTAAAGGTCTACTTCGGCGTATCCGTCTTTCAAAAATTCCTGGAACTCCGTAGTTTTTCGTCTGTGACGCAGTACCTCGGCGAACTTGAAGCCGAGGCATATAGCGCCGTCACTCAAAACGGTTCGATGGCCGGTGATTTCATTATCATACCGCTCATCATGGCCGTCGTGATATTCATCGTCCCGTTCATAGTCCGGCGCGACAGCAAAGGACCGGTGAAAGGACCGGTCATACTTCCGGCGATGACATTTCTGTGTTACTTCTTCGCCTCCTTCCTGAACCTGATCCTGGTTGTGGCGTTAAGCGTCGGGATACACTACATGCTATACAGCGTGCCAGGCCCGGACATATGTATGTTCATGGTGCATCCTCTCTATCTTTTGTTCCCGATTTTCAGGAGCATTCCGGGGTTCGCCTCGCAGTGCATCTATCTCCTGTTCACCGCGTCCGTTCTATCCACGGAATCGGCGCTCGAATATGAGGGCGACGAGGATGGCGAGTATGAATACAAATTCGATGAGGAACAACCAGGCGGATCGGACGACGGAGACAGTTGGGACAAATCGGCGTGCCTCATGGAAATGGACAGGTTTTCCAGGATAATCAACTCAAAATTCAACAACCCCTCATTCCTGGAGCGTATCAGGGAAGATTTTGGGTCATTCTTGAATATACCCGGCCGCATCAAAGAGGAGATAGACGACGGCTCGCCGCACTACAGTATAGTGCTGACGCAGATGAGCAACAGCCTGCGATCCATTTTGATGGAGAACCCGAGAGCCGCGCAGGCGCGGGACGTTTTCGCCTTCGTCGTGGAAGAGATGGCAAGAATGGAATTTATAACGGAACCCGAGGCTATTACGATGAAGACCTCGATGGGAATCAATCCGACCGTCAGGAAGACGGGAAGGCGCGTCGAATTTCAGCAGTCCGAACCTGCGGCAGTATATCCCGCAAGACCGTCGGAAGCGCAGACAAACAACCGCGCCGCGTTTCAGACTTCGGCGGCAGCCACAGCGGCAAAGCAAGCGGAAAGGTTCGTGTCATACCGGCCCCAATGGACTGATACACAAGTCCAGCCTGCGCCCTCAGAAGCGAAGCCGGAGGAGGAAAAACAGGAGCCGCAAGCAGTCGCGCAACAACTTGAAACCAAACCGCCTGAATTGCCGGAAAGCCCAAACGACGGCCTAAGCGGCGAAGAGGTAAAGACTCATGACGCGCCTGTTGAAATACAACCCGAGCCGGAACCCGAAAATTTGGCGGCCGAAATTGAAGAGCGGTATGATTCGGAATGGCCTCCGCCGTCGGAGATTTCATAATAATACGGATTGATTGGGGGAGATGGTTATGGTCGTTTTGCCGATAAGCACGGTCATGTCCAGCTTGCGTTCGTCGATTGACGAGCTGCGTGACAGTCTTTGACCTGCCTGGACTGGAGGCGAAATCCGAAAAACTGACTGAACTCTCTCTGCGGGACGGCTTTTGGGAGGGCGGCGACGCGCTTGAGGTTTCGCGCGAGCTTGCCTCTTTGACGTCGCGGATAGAAGATTTTAAGGTCTTCGAACACGAATTTGAGGAATTGAAGACACTTGCGGTCATCCTCTCGGAGGGTGACGACCCCGAACTGCAGTCGGAATTTTACGACAGGGCGGGCAAGTTGGAACGCGGCCTCGAATCGAAAAAGATATACGTCCTGCTTGACGATGAATACGACATATCCGGCGCGGTCGTCACGATTCATGCCGGGTCCGGAGGACTGGACTCGCAGGACTGGTGCGAGATGCTTTCGCGGATGTACATCCGATGGGCGGAGAACCGAGGATACGCCGTAAAGGTCTTAGACGAACTGAGGGACGTCGAAGCGGGTATTAAGAGCGTGACGTTTGAAGTGGACGGCGACTACGCTTACGGTTACCTCAAAGGCGAACAGGGCGTACACCGCCTCGTGCGTATATCGCCGTTTGACGCCGCCCACAGGAGGCATACGAGCTTCACGTCGGTAGAAACGCTGCCGATACTGCCCGACAGCGTGGAAGTCGAAATACGGCCCGAGGATTTGAAGATGGACACGTTCCGTTCCAGCGGCGCGGGCGGCCAACACGTCAACATGACGGATTCGGCGGTGAGGATCACCCATATTCCCACGGGCATTGTGGTGAGCTGTCAGGTTGAACGCTCTCAGCACATGAACAGGGCAACGGCGATGCGCGTTCTGAGGTCGAAGCTGTTCGAGCGCACGACACGCGCCCGCAGGGAACAGATAGAGACGTTGCAGGGCGAAAAACGCCAGATCACGTGGGGCAGCCAGATACGTTCCTACACGTTGCACCCCTTTCAGCTTGTGAAAGATCACAGGTCGAACTTCGAGGCCGGTAACATAAACGCCGTGCTTGACGGGAACCTTGACGATTTGATGATCGCGTACCTGCGCTTTGTGAAGACCGGCCCTCCTGTCTAAGGCTCGGGCGAGGGAGATGAGAAGATAAATTGACGCAGCAGACTAAATACGCTCCATCGCGCGGGATATTTTACGGATTCATTTTTGCGATACTGATAATTACGACCGGCTTGCAGGGGAGCGCGCCGGCGGGCGAAAGATTCACACACGACCCCTTCGTTCCCGCACACCCTATAATACCCGTCTCGCAACTGAAGCCGGGCATGAGAGGGGAGTGTTACACGGTCGTGAGGGGTTCGGAAGTAGTTTCGTTCAGCGCCGAAATCATCGATATAATCAGCAACAGGGGGAACCCGAAAAATCTGATACTCGTCAGGGCGAGCGGCAGAGTAGTCGAATCTACGGGCGGCATTGCGTCGGGAATGAGCGGCTCGCCGTTTTACATCGACGGCAAGCTTGCCGGCGCAATAGGTTATGGGTGGCATTTTACCGACCAATTCCACTGTCTCGTCACACCCATCGAGGATATGCTTGAGATATGGAACAACCCGGAGATCATACCCTCCTTCGAGCCCGCGCCCATGATAGCCGAAGTCCCGCCGCCCGTTTCGCCTGATCCCCTGCCGGATGATGACGAGGAGCTTGATGAGGAGATAACGGACGGCGCAGAGCCCGACGATTCGCCGGAAGACTATGAGGCGTCGTGGGATCGGCTTTTATTGAGGTACAATTTGGAATCGGACGAACAGTCCGATTCGTTTCAGGGCTTGTTTATCTCCGGCGTTTCAAACAGAATGGCTTCCCGGATCACCGAGGCGCTGGGGGTTGACGCCGCGCCGTTCGGCGGGGCGTCGGATGGTTCCTCAAAGTCGGTAAACTACAATCCGACACTGAAACCCGGAATGGCGATAGGCGCGTCGTTGTTGTGGGGCGACGTCGAAATAGGGGCGCTTGGCACCCTGACAGCCCTCTCAGACGACGGGCGCTTCATAGCGTTCGGCCACCCGCTAATCAGACTCGGGCCTACGGCAATGGCGCTGACGGAGGCGCGCGTATCCGCGGTCATTCCCGGAATGCAGACTTCCTTCAAAATCGGGACTACAGGGGATATTATCGGCATAATCACACAGGACAGGCCGCAGGGTATCGGCGGCAGGATAGGCCAATTCGCCCCTGCCGCGTCCTTTGGAATAAACCTGACCGACGTGGATTCCGGGAGGTCGTATAAGCGCGCGTTTCAGATGGTGCAGGACAAGTATCTGCTCTCAAGCCTCTCAAGCCTCGCTGTCGTAGGCAGCATTGAGAACCTATGGGGCCGCTCGGGAGGCGGCTCGGCGAAGGTCACGGCGACGTATTCGGGCAGCGCGCTAAGGGACGGCTGGACCAGAACGAACATCTTTGTGTCCGAGACGGACGTCACGAGGCAGATGCTTTCAGAGTTTTCCGAACTGACGCAGATGTTCGCCGTCAATCCATTTCAGGAGCTGAGGCCTTTCGGTGTGAATATAGATGTGGAGATAACGCAGGAGCCAAGGGTATTGTACGTCGAGGACGTGAAGGTTCACCAGGATGCCTCGCTTCGGCCCGGCGACACGGTCTCCTTCGACGTCACGCTGCGTCCGTGGCGCAGAGACCCTTTTGTGCGGACGTACTCGCTTAAAGTTCCCGACAATATTTCGGGCATAGCCCAACTGCTTGTGCGCGGAGGGGGAATCGCCGAGGAGACGGCCGAGTATCACGATCTGGCTTGGCGGAGCATCACAAGTCTTCCGATTCTTTTACGCGAACTCGACGCCAAGGAGACGAACGATCAGATAATAATGGAGATACGCGGCCAGGAGTCCTGGTCGGCGCAGATCGCGCGAGCCCGTAACGCCACTCCCGGCGATATGATGAACGACAAGCTCGCGAGCGACATACGCGACGAGAAGATGGAAGAGGGTTCGATGCGCGTGATCCGCACGAATTACTATGTCGACGGGATAATCCACAGGCTGATCATGATAGGCGACGGCAATCAGGATTATGATACTATCCGTTATGATGAATGGGATGATTTCGGCGAGGGGATCGAAAACGAATGTGCTGGCGATACGGGCGGCGCTTTTTCGAATGATATGTGATTCCTATTCCTCGCCAAGCTTTTTCCCCATATCGAAGGCGAGCTGCATCCACCGCTCGCTCGACTGAGCCGCCCCGGCTTCGTGGAGCCCGGACGCGAGCAGTTCGCCCGCTATTTCCCATTTAGCGTACTCACAAGCCAGTTGAAATGATTTCTTTATGCCGTCAAAGCATGACGGGTCGGTGTCTCCCGCCGTTGCTATAAGGACGGTTCGCCGTCCCTTTACGTTAATCTTGGATTTGGGGTGGAAGTAGGGGAGCAATCTGTCCCATACCGGCTTGATTTGGCTCGACCAGGAATAGAAGTAGAGCGGCGTCGCAAACACTATTACGTCCGAGTCGTCTATTTCCGCATAGACATCCTTCATGTCGTCGTTCAGGAAGCAATGCGATTTTTTTGTCGACCAACAGCGCCTACAGTCGATGCACCCTCCGATCTTAAGGCCGTTCACTCTGATAGTGGCCGACTTAAAACCAACTTCCGCGGCCCCTTTCGAGAATGATAGCGCCAACGTGTCGCTGTTTCCGTTTCTTCTCGGACTTCCGAGTAATATAGTAATTTTTTTCGGCATAAAGCGGCCCCCAAATCAGAATATCAAAAATACATCAAGAGTCAAATTTCACGGAAGATAATACAAGCAAAATGACTTTCTGTCAAAAAAATAAAACTTTTAAGATATTGGTTTCCTAGTTGACTAGTCGGGAAGCCTTATGCTAAACTTTAAAAACAGCGGAAGATTTGTACATCAAAATAACAGGAGGGAATTAAGATGAGAAGAATGTGTGTTGTTTTATGCGTGTGTGTGTTTCTTTTGTCCTTGGCGGGTTCGGCGTTCGCGGCTTCCGCAGGCGCGCCGGTCGAGGGGGACGGCAGGGAATACACCCTTCGGGTTTCAACACAGATGGCCGACACCGATCCTTTCTGCGACGGGTTTCGCGAGATCGCCGCGCGTGTTGAGGAGCGCACGGGCGGCCTGCTGAAGGTAGTGGTCTACCCCAGCGCGCAGTTGGGCAGCGATGAAGACGTCATCGAGCAGGCGCTTCAGGGCGTCAACGTCGCGGTGCTGACCGACGCGGGTCGTATGGGCAACTATGTGCAGGATTTCAGCATCGCCGGCATCGCGTATTTCGTCGATGATTATGATGAGTTGCTGAAAGTTCAGCAGACCGATTTCTGGCAGGATTGCATCCAAAGGCTGGCCGACGAAGACGGCATTCGCCTTTTGGCTTTCAACTGGTTCGCGGGCGCGAGGCACTTCATGACGAATACCCCGATCACTCACCCGAATGACTTAAACGGAGTACGCATCCGCACCCCCGGCGCGCCGGCGTGGTCGGAATCGATAAGGGCGCTCGGCGCGACCCCGGTCACCATGGGTTGGACCGACGTTTATACCGCGGTGCAGTCGAGGGCGATTGACGGATGCGAAAGCCAGCACTCGGCCAACTGGGGCATCCGCATATATGAGGTTTTGAAGTATATCAACAAGACAGGTCACTTCCAGCTCATCAACGGCCTGATGGTCGGCGAGGGATGGTTCAAGACCCTTCCGGAATCCTATCAGGCGCTGCTCATCGAGGAGTTTGAAAAGCAGGGCGAGATAACCTCCAAGGTTGTCATGGATCTTGCGGACCAGTATGAGGCGCAGATGGTAGAGCTGGGCATGGAAGTCGTCGAAGTGGATCTCGGCGCGTTCAGGGAAGCCGCCGACGCGGCTTACGAAGTCCTCGGTTTCACGGAACTCCGGCGGCAGATATACGACGAAATCGGCAAACAATAGATTATACTGGGAGCGGCAGCGCGAAAGCGCTGCCGCTTAAAAAACGACCTGGCCGCGTGAGGTGTTGTTATTGTGACTGCGATAAAATGGTTTTACGGCATAGTGTGCAAAGTGGAGGAGACTCTGGCAACGGTTGGCCTGATCGTCATGACGGCGTTTATTTTCCTGTCGGCGATGGGGAGGTTTATGGGGCGTCCGATAAACTGGATGGTCGATATCGCGCTGTTTTTATTTGCCTGGGTGTCTTTCATGGGGGCGGACGCGGGGATACGTCATAACAGGATAATCAACGTGGACTTTCTCACCTCGAAGTTCCCCATGAAATACCAAAAGATGTTCGCCGTTCTGTGGTCGGTGGTCATCATCGTTTTCCTCGGGATTTTGATCAGATACGGCACGATGCTTACCCTCGGCAACTTAAAACGCCAGTTTCAGAACATCCCCCTGAGTTATGCCTATGTAACCGCGAGCATACCGGTCTGCTGTTCTTTCATGATCGTTTCCATGCTGCTCAAATTGAAAAAACAGATTCTCGATTTCCCCTCCACGTTGAAAAACGACGTGATGGATGTCGCGTAGAACGGAGGAACGATCATGGTTTTGCTGATTGCGGTTTTTTTAGGATTATTATTTTTGGGAATGCCGGTGGCGTTCTCTATCGGCATAGCAGGGTTCGCTTTCATCTTCGCCAATCCTGACATTCCGCTTACCATAGCCGCGCAGCGCATCGTTTCGCAGACTCAAAGCTTCACGCTTCTGGCTATACCTCTTTTTATCTTCGCCGGCAATCTGATGAACTCAAGCGGCATAACTTCGCGCCTGGTCAAACTCTCGCGGGTGCTGGTCGGACATCTGCCGGGCAGCCTGGCCCAGGTAAGCGTCATTATGAGCACCCTGATGGGAGGGGTTTCGGGGTCGGCCAACGCGGACGCCGTTATGGAATGCCGGATTCTCGGCCCGGACATGATAAAGCAGGGTTATTCAAGAGGCTACGGCGCGGCCGTAAACGGCCTTACCGCTCTGATTACCTGCACCATTCCCCCCAGCATGGGATTCGTCATCTACGGCTCCGTTGGGGAGGTCTCAATAGGCCGGCTGTTTGTGGGCGGCGTGATTCCCGGTTTTATGATGATGGCTTTCTTCATGTTCACCGTCCATATAACCTCGAAAAAACGAGGTTATATGCCTATGAGCGAACGCGCCCCCGAGTTCATGGAAGTGTGCCGCGCTCTGCTTGAAAATGTATGGGCTTTGATCTTTCCGTTTATCCTCATCGCCGGTATCCGCTTCGGACTTTTTACCCCGTCCGAGTCCGGCGCTTTCGCCGCGGTTTACGCCGTGTTCGTCGGTATGGTTATTTACAGGGAAATGACCCTTAAAATACTGTTCGAGACCGCGAAACAGACTTTGGTGGATGTCGGGGTGCTGATGCTCATTCTGGCGCTTTCAGGGACTTTCGCTTACGCCATCGTATTCGGCAGGATTCCGCAGACCATAGCCGAACTGCTGCTCGGCCTCACGTCCAATCAGCATATTCTTCTGATTTTAATAATCGGTCTACTCGTAATAGCCGGCATGTTTGTGGAAACAGGAGTCATCGCCCTCTTGCTCACGCCGGTGTTCATTCCCGTCATCACGCGGCTCGGCATCGACCCGGTACACTTCGGCGTCGTGATGATGACGACGGTGACGGCGGGGATAATGACGCCTCCCGTCGGCGTGGCGCTCTATTCCACGTCGGAAATCATGGGGTGCTCTCCCCAGGAGACGATAAAAGAAGCCGTTCCCTTTTACATCATGCTGTTCATCGTAGTGATGATATTGGTATTCTTTCCACAGATTACGTTGTTCCTTCCGAATCTGGTATTCGGATAAAAAATAGGCGTTGACTTATCAGGGCCATTGATCGAAAATGAGTCTGCGTTAAATTTGTTCCAAAAAATAATACGAAGGAGTAGTGAGCATGAAGAAGATGATGTTGCTGTTGTCGTTGGTTTTGGTTTTTAGTATGGTGGGTTCGGCGCTTGCGAGCGTGGCTGACGATCCGAAGGTCACTATGATTTATGCCGAAGTAAACCCGCTGGACACCATAGTAGGGCAGACAGGGACGTTCTACAAGGAGAAGGTCGAGGAGCTTTCGGGCGGTTCAATCACCATTAACATTATGGCGAGTGGCGTGCTCGGGTCCGAGAACGACATACTTGACGGTATGCTCTCGGGAGACGACACGGTTCAGATGTCGCGCATTTCGGCTTTTGCCCTGACGAGCTATGGCGCGGAGAAATCGAAGCTCCTGTCCATTCCGTTCACATTTGTAAGCCGCGAACATTTCTGGAACTTCGCGAACAGCGATTTGGCTCCCGAGTTCCTTAACGAGCCCCAAGAGGCCGGTTTGCCCCTGCGCGGCATATTCTACGGCGAAGAGGGTTTCCGTCATTTCTTCACCAGAAATCCCGTCGCGGGGATAGAGGATTTTGCCGGCTTGAAGCTGCGCGTCTCGAACGACCCCGTCATGGTCGGCCTGGTTGAAGGCATCGGAGCGAGCGCGACGGTTGTTTCCTTCACCGAACTGTATTCCGCTCTGCAAACCGGAGTCGTCGACGGCGCGGAGCAGCCAATCGCCAACTATGCCGCCAACTCTTTCCATGAAGTCGCTCCAACCATTATCCTGAACGGGCATACACTCGGCGCGATACAGGTTATCATCACAGACAACGCGTGGAACAAACTGACCGCGAATCAGCAGGCAGTTCTCTATGAGGCTGGCGCGCTCGCGCAGCAATTCATAGCCGAACTCTCGGCCGGCGCGGAGCAGGAAGTCCTCGATCGTTTGATAGCCGAGGGAGTAAACGTCGTCGACGTTCCCGACAAGACGCCTTGGGCCGAAGCTTGCGCGGCGGTCATCGCGTCAGCAACCGCAGGGTTGGAAGATCTGCACAAGACGCTTCTCGACCTGCAATAATCGGGAGCGTGTCTTAGTAAGGTAATAAATATGGCTTAGTTAGCCGAGGGTGTCGGGGAATACCCGATGCCCTTTTCTTATATATAGTAAGGGGAGGGAAGTTTTAATGCCCGCTATTTTTGCTGCAATTGACAAAGCAAAGCCGGTTTTCGATATCACCCATAAGGTCGTCCTATTCTTGTGCAAGATATTGCTCATTGCCGATATCGCCATTACAACCATGGCCGTTACGGGCCGTTATGTGCCGTTCGTTCCCGATCCCAGATGGAGCGAAGAAGTCGTGCTCTCATGTATGGCCTATATGGCGGTGCTGTCCGCGGCGATTGCCATCCGTAAGAGGTCTCATATCAGAATGACCGCGCTTGATCCATACCTGCCCAAAAACCTGGTCAAATCGCTGGATATCCTGGCGGACGTCGCAGTCCTGATCCTAGCCTATATCATGATCACCGTGGGGTGGAGGTTTTCCGTTACGTTGGGCGGCAGGGGAACATATGTCTCCATGCCGAATGTGTCGCGCTTCTGGATGTATTTCCCCATACCTCTGGCCGGGGTCGCGATGGTTATTTTTCAACTGGAGGTACTCTACCAGCATATAAAGGCATTCTTCGTCGAGGAGGAAATAACAGTATGAACCCGCAAACGATAGCGACATTCGTGTTGCTTGGAAGCTTTGCACTGATGATCCTGCTGCGGTTCCCCATTGCCTACGCGGTTGCCCTGTCTTCAATATTATGTCTGACATATCAGGGATTAAGCCTAAATGCCATAGCCCAGCACATGGTGAGGGGCATCAGCTCTTACAGTTTGATGGCGGTGCCGTTTTTCATAACGATGGGCGTGCTCATGGGCGCCGGGGGCATCTCGGCCAAACTGATTGCGCTTGCCGACTCACTGGTGGGTTGGATGCGCGGCGGACTGGCGATGGTCAACATAGTGGCTTCGTACTTCTTCGGGGGCATCTCCGGCTCGGCGGCTGCCGACACCGCCTCTATCGGGCCGATACTCATCCCGATGATGGTCGATCAGGGTTATGACGACGACTTTTCCGCAGCCGTCACGATCACGTCCTCCTGCGAGGGGCTTTTAGTTCCCCCCAGTCACAACATGGTCATCTACGCGACCACAGCGGGGGGCATTTCGGTGGGCAGCCTCTTCCTTGCTGGTTACCTGCCGGGCGCGGTGCTTGCTGTGTCGCTGATGGTCGGCTCTTACATTATTTCGGTCAAGCGAAATTACCCCAAGGGCGCGCCTTTCAGCATAATAAACGTCGTTAAGCAGATGCTGACGTCCTTCTGGGCGCTGGCGGCAGTGGTTATCGTGGTCGTCGGCGTGGTGGGTGGAGCTTTCACCGCAACGGAATCCGCCGCAATTGCGGTCGTCTACAGCCTCTTCGTGAGCGTTTTCATCTACAGGGGGCTGGACTGGAAGGGCGTCTGGCGCGTTCTGGGTGATTGTGTGGATACCCTCGCGATCGTACTGATCCTGATCGCCACTTCCGCAGTATTCAGTTACTGCATGACGATCCTTCAGGTGCCAAGTCTGGTGGCGACGGCTATCACGAGCTTAACCGATAATCCGATCATACTGTCGCTCCTGATCCTCATGATCCTTCTCGTACTCGGCTGCATTATGGACATGGCGCCCATCATCCTGATCACGACCCCGATCCTGCTGCCGATAGCGAGATCAATAGGCATCGATCCCATTCAATACGGGATCATACTTATCCTCGCCTGCGGTATCGGGCTGCTTACGCCGCCCGTGGGCGCGGTGCTGTTCATCGGATCGGCCGTCTCCAAGGTGCCTATGGAACGCCTTGTCAAGGCGACGCTGCCGTTTTACATTTGCATGATCGTCGCTCTGCTGCTCGTCACGTTTATCCCGGCGATCAGCTTGTTCATACCCAACTTGTTTAGGTAATACTACTAAAAAGTGGGTACGAAAAAATGGGGGAATTACATGCAAATTTCCGAACGTGAACCTCGGGAATCGGCGCGCGATTTTGCCATGCGCGTGCTGAAGGATAATATCATTCATCTTAATCTCAAGCCCGGCAGCATGGAGAGCGAACACGAGCTTGCCGTCAAATTGGGATTGTCCCGGGGGCCGGTGCGCGAGGCGCTTATGGAGCTTGCAAAGGTAAAACTTGTCGAGATTTTTCCCCAGCGCGGCAGTTACATTTCGATGGTCGATTATGAGCTTATCGACGAAGCGTGCTTCATGCGCGAGACGCTGGAAATCGCGGTAGCGGAGCGTTGCTGCGTGATAGGCGTCGCGCCGGAGCATATGGCCGCGCTGCGGGAAAATGTCAAGCTCCAGCAGTTCTACATTGAAAACGATAACAACCAAAAATTTTGGGAGCTCGACAACGAATTCCACTGCGCGCTGTTCCGTAATGCCGGGGTTATGCGCGTTCATACGCTTATGAGCAGTATGCTCGCCCATTTTGACCGCGTAAGGGCGATGTCGCTCGCCTTAATCAGAAAAAATAAACTGGTGGAGGATCACCGCCTGATTTTGGAAGCAATTTTTGGCGGCGATACGGAGACCGCCAAAAATTTGATGCACAGACACTTGACAAACTTCAAAATTGACAAACAAGCCATTTGCGCCAAATACCCTCAATATATCAAGCAGTAAACGAGACGCTATCCGTATAAAAGATTTGGCAGGAACAGTACAAGCTGCGGAAACAAAATCATAATAATGGCCGCCGCAATTACAACGGCTACAAACGGCAGGCACGCCTTGATATACTCCTCCAGCGGGCAATCCAGGATACCGCAAACCGTGTACATGGCCAACCCGACAGGCGGGGTCATGT